>SAMEA104315438__coassemble_1229_pt1 | contig 10586 bp, 10 predicted proteins | sample SAMEA104315438__metabat2_high_PE_015 | metagenome-assembled genome bin SAMEA104315438 (sample SAMEA104315438) | gut metagenome | biome: Monkey gut; feature: monkey-associated habitat; material: faeces | place: China | collected 2013 | reverse complement strand
ATACGTCATCGGATACGTCATTGGAAAGTCTCCCCGCCAACGGAATATCCAGACCCTTCTTAATTCTTATAGTCTCGGCCATAAGTTATGTTTTAATCGTTGACCCTGCGTTCTCACGCAGTCTATATATTTATAACACAAAATTACGAATAAATCCTCGTTTCTCAAAGAGCAAGCCTCCGAAAAAGTGCTGTTTGAAATGAAAAATCGGGTGTGCCGTAACGGCGCACCCGATAGAATAACATTGGTCGGCTTAAATCATTTCACGCCGAGAGCTTTCTGTATTTCAGCGAAGTCGCTGGCATTCTTTTCTTGGTCTATGAGGGAAAGAGCTTTCTCATAGTCTGCTTTGCCGGCGGTAGCCTTGTCTGCTTCAGATGCAAGGTATACTTTGGCATCACCCAACACCTTGTAGGGCCGGTAGTTTTCAGAGTTGACGGCAGTGGCTTTCTCTGCATATACGATAGAGTTGCGTACATACTCTGTCGCTTTGGCCTTTTGGGTTTCATCGGTGTTCAGAACGCCTGCATAGTAGCAGAGCAGGGCAGTCTGGATGAGGTCATTGTAAGAGGCCTTGTCGTTTTTGCTGATGTACAGCATATATGCGTCAGCCGCTTCGTCATACTTGTTCTGCTCCAAAGGAATGAATGCCAACTGGCGATAGAAGTCAACATTTTCAGGGAACTCTATGATAGCCTCTTTCAGAACCTCTGCCGCCTCGTCATAGCGTTTTGCAGCACGCAGCTCTGCCGAAATCAGGTTGTAGTCAACCTGGCCGATAGCATTGTTCTTGGGATCAGCCATGTGTTTGCGGTAGACGTTTTCAGCGAGTTCAAGTATCTGATCTTTCATGGAATCCAGCTGTGCTGCGTTCATGAGCTGGAAGCGTCTTGCCGTGAAGTTGTCCGGGTCGGTGGCGAGAAGTTTTGTAGAGTAGTCATAGCCCTCCTGGTACTTGCCGCCGCTGAAGAGGAGCAGCAGGTAGCGGTTTTCGTCGCTCTTGAAGTGGCTGGGGTTATTGATGTACTTGCTGTACTGTTCGGCTGCGTTCTTATAGTCCTCCTTGTTGTAGTATGCCTCTGCGAGTTCGCGCTGGCCGAGAGCTGAATTCGGGTTGTTCTCGAGCAGCTTCTTTAACATGCTGATGGCAAAGTCGGGGTTGAACTTGGTGTACAGTTTTGCATACTTTACGTATGCATCTGCGGCCTTTGGATTGTATGTTGTCGCCATTTCGTAGCTTGAGGCAGCGCTGTTGCGGTCATCCTTGTCGTAAGCTACGTCGCCCTCATAGATGAAAATCTCTGGTTCGTACATATTGCGTCGGCGGGCATTCTTGATAGCGTTTGCTATCTGTTTTGCATAGACAGTCGCGCCTTCTGACGAGCTCTCGTAGTATGCGCGTGCAATCGCAACCCATACGGCAGCGTCCTTCTTGTTCAGTTTTTCGGCTTTCTTGAAGTCGCTTTCAGCCTCCTTGACATTGCCGCTCTTCAGTTCGAGCGAACCCAAACCGATGTAGTTGTAGGCATAGTCAGGGTTGATGGCCACTCCCTCTTCAAAGTACTTTTTTGCTTTGGCAAGGTCTTGCTGTCTTATGGATAGCAGCCCGAGGTAGTAGTTGGCTACGGCTTTGTCCGTGCCTGGGTTGTTGTAGTTGCGTTCCAGCAGTTCCAGTGCGTTGTTGAACTGGTCTGCCTTGTAATACTCGACACCCTCCTGATGCGTCTGTGCAAAAGCACACAGCGAAGCACCTGCCATGAAGAGCGAGAAGACAAATTTGAGTTTCATATCCTGTGAGTTTTGTTTATTTCCTTATCAGATAACGCAGCCTGTCGCCACATATTACGCTGGTTGGTCACTTAGACGTGCGTTTGTGTGTTTGTTCCAGTTCTGCATTCTCCGTTTGCTATATAGATGCTGTTTTGTGTAAATGGTTTACAGCGTGCGGTAGTTTTGTTGCATAGGGAGCATTGTGTATGGATGTTGCGCTATTTTTCTATGAGGTTGATGATGCGCTGTCCCATATTGTAGGGCAGTATGCCTGTGCGCAGCATTATTTTTTGCCCGACCGGGCCGGTCATGAATGCGAAGAAGCTGTGCATGACGGTTGAGTTAGGAGCGGTGGAGATCATGTACACCTTGCGGAACAGCGGATATTCACCGGAGGCTATGTAAGCCTGGTAGGGCTTGTAGCTGACTGTGCTGAAATCGTTGTCCTCGCAGGGGTTGCTTACTTTTATGATGTTCACCTCGCTGGTGAGTTCGGTTGCTATGGTGTCGCCTTGCACGGAGTAGTCTGCCATGCGCTTATCCATGGGGACTTTGCGGGCTGCGGAGAGGTCTTCGCCGAGCCAGCTGACGGATATGACGCCGATTGCGTCTTTGTCCTTCTTTATATAGTCGAACACGTCAGCATTGGTCTTTGCAGCGGTAGCGTATGCGTGGTCGGAGATGTTTTGGCCTTTTGGAAGGAACTTGTCGCGCAGGTAGCTGACCGTGGACGAGCCGTTGTTGTCAAATACGAGCTTGATGCGTGTCGTGTCGTTGCCCATTACTTCGCTCCAGCGTGTGATTTCGCCCTTCAGTATGCTGCCTATTTCCTGTACGGACAGTTCCTTGACGGGGTTGTCCTTGTTGGTGATGAGGGCGACTGCATCGACGGCGATGCACTTCTGCCGCACTATGTGCTTGTGCTTGTCCTTGATGTACTGTATCTGGTCCTTGGTCAGCTCTTTGGTGACGATGATGGACTGTGTGCCGTCGCACAGCAGCGTGTCTATGGCCTCAACTTCGCTGACATAACAGGGGATAATTGATGCCTCGGGGTATGAATACTCAAACACCTCAATTTCCTCGTCGAGTATGGCTTTGAAGCCGTCGTCGCAGAATATCGTGCCGGCACCGGCGGCGTACTCGCCGCGCTTGGTCTGCTGGCATGACACTGCTGACAGTGCAAACGCCGCAAACAGAGCGGCAAACGCCCATATTGATTTTCTCATTGCTCTTTTCAGTCGTTTGGATATGTGTCAGTTGCTGCCTTTCATGAGCCGGTAGCCACGGTAGATGCCGTAAACTACCAATACACAGCCCACTATGTATTTCACGGTTGTGTTTGTGCCGAACACGTCTACCTTGTCCATTGCTATGAGCACCCCCATGCCGAGGTATATCAGCACCATGAATATCGCGAACCATAGGCGGAGACCCTTGGGCGATGAGTGGCGGCTCTTTTCTAAGTCCTGCATAAATGATATGTTTGTCCTATCTTACGTTCAACAGTGTGGCAGTGCTTTGGTTCACTGCAAATTGCACTGCAAAAATAGCAAAATCCGCTGACAGGGGCAATATCTGCGTTTGCAGCAATGGTTAATCTATGATAAACCTAATGTAATCATCATAGGGTCAGTGAGTTTACTTTGATAAACTGTTTCGTCAAATCAGGGCGTTCATCAGCGCGTATAGTGATAGCCCAGAGGCGGAACGTATGCCGAGTTTCTGCGAGATGTTCTTCCTGTGGGTCAGAACGGTGTTGACTGATATGTTAAGCCTGTCGGCAATTTCCTTGTTGGTCTTGCCGCGAGCGATTTCGCGTATTACATCGGTCTCGCGTTGCGAAAGGACGTTTTTGCCGGCTGTGCGGGGGCAGTAGCTGTCAGGGATTACGTCAGCAATCTTCCGCAACGTGGTTTCCGGCGCGTCGTTGATGCTGATGTGTGCAATAGACGGAATGTCTTCAGTGCGGGCGTGGCTGGTGAGCAGTACGACTTTCCCCTTTCGCGGCAGGAAGAAATTCAGGTTTGCCACAAATGTTTCCATACTGACGATGAATATGTCATGCCGCTCCGCATCACACATGAAAGAGGCGAATGTGTCGTAGACTGCGCAATGGGTTTCGGCGGTTTCGTTCAGCCATGACTGTAACGCTCCGCCAAGCGTAGGCGGCAGTCCGCACAATGCTATATGCCTATGGCGCAGGCGTTTCATCTGTCGCTGTTTGCGTGCATCTTGACAAGAGGCTGCAGAATGCGCTCTCGTATGCGGTTGTTCTGTTTGATGTCCCGGCAGAGGGTGAACACTGCGCTAACTACGGCATGGCAGAGGTTCTGGTCGTATGATCCTTCGAGGTGGATGATGAAGAAACTGAGCAGGTCTTCGATTTTCTCCTCTATCTGATGCCCGTCATAGCACTGCACGCCGCTGTATCGGCTGTTAACTTCCGATGCCGGCACTCTCTGGTTGTACAGGTCTTCGAGAAAGGGGAACAGCATCTCGTGGTCACGGTGGATGTTGTCGAGCAGCTCTTCCTTCATTTGAAGAAAAAATTTACGCAACAGTGAGAGTTCATAGCTCAGAGCCTGACTGTTTGTGACAAGCGAGTTGAAATGACGGTCGATGTTGGGCAGCTGAAACTGCTCGTAATACGAGTCCGTTTTGGCCAGGTAGTCGGCTATCAGTTTCAGGTTGACCGATTGCAGTGTGTTCTCCGGAAAATAGTCCTCGTTGAGGTATGTGTTTATTATTGAAATGAAGAAGACCGGGTCGATGCCATGTTTGGTGCAAATCTCATCCACGGTTGCATCCCCCACGCCGAGGTAAATGCCGAAGCGGTTTATCACAGTTAGCGTGGAGGGTTCGTGAAACAGAATGTCGCTCAGCTTGTTGTCTCTGTCGAATAAAGGCATGGGAAAGAGGATTGTATGTTATTTTGAAATCTTGATATAGTGTTTTTGAGTGATAACCATGTCCATTGGTATGTCATGCGGCTCTGCCGGTATTTCCTCGATGAGCTGGAAGTCGTAGCCAACGCCTATTTTTGTGGCGCTGGTAGTCTGTAGCAGCCGGTCGTAGAAGCCTTTGCCGCGTCCCAGTCGGTTGCCGTTGCGGTCGAAAGCGACAGCGGGGACGATGATCAGCTCGATTTCCGAGGGGTCGGTCAGGTCATCACCTGTCGGCTCTTCGATTTGGAATGACCCGAGTTCGAGCCGAGTCTGGTCGTAGGGCAGGATGTCGAGGTTTACGCCGTTTACGCGCGGCAGGAAGAATTTTTTGCGGCTGCTCCACTTCTTGAGGAATGCGATGGTCTGGAGTTCATCCGGAAGCGAGTGGTACATGAGTATCTTGTCTGCGAGGAGGAATGCGGCTGTCTTTTCCAGCTGCTCAAATACTTCTTCAGCTGCCGAATTTTTGTCCTCTTCCGACAGCATTGTACGCAGAGCCTTAATCTTGCGTCTTATGTCCGATTTTTCCATTGTCGTGTATGTTTGAGAGGGTGTGTCAAATCTTGAAACGTATAATCTTCGGCAGTGCGGGGACACGGCGTGCCGTGTCCGTCTGGCTGCAAGTATACGTATTCTGTTTATGCTGGTACAACATCGTTCTATTTAGTTATCTGTATGGGAGACAAGCCGGCTTTCAGCAGCTTTACAGCCTTGAGAATAACCGGGTCACCCTGGTTGAGAATTTCATAGAACTGGCTGTAGCCGAGGGCATCTCGCGCTATCACGGCTTTCAGCTGGCGCAGCAGCAGTTCGCGAGACTGGTTGATGTAGTACCAGCGGGCGGGTTCGCCGTTGGTGGCTGCGAAATCCACAAAGTTGCTCAATAGCATGTCGTCGCCGGGGATGACTTTCATGAGCTGTGCTGTGGTGCTGATGTCCCGGAGCAGCGAGCGGTACCGATCTGTCAGGTCAAATGAGAATTTCTGGACCAGTCCTTGGTTCATCACGTTGATGTAATAGGTGGTGTATCCTGTGGTGTCCTGCGGAACGAATATGTCGGGCATTATTCCTCCGCCGCCATATACTTTGCGTCCCGCACTCGTATGGAAAACCTTTGACTTGTCGAGTTTTATGCTGTCGGCACTGTAGAACTCGCCATGGTTGTAACGCTCGATGATGTCAAGCTCATACTTGCCGTCCTTGCCGCGCTTGTACTCCTTCTGTATCGAACGGCCGGAGGGTGTATAGTAGCGGGCGACGGTGAGGCGTATAGCCGAACTGTCGGGGAACACTATCTGGTTCTGCACCAAACCCTTGCCGAATGTACGGCGGCCGATTATCAGCCCACGGTCATTGTCCTGGATTGCTCCGGCGAATATCTCGGAGGCGGAAGCCGACCCTTCGTCAGTCAGCACTACAATTTCATTGTTCTGGAAGCTGCCGTTGCCGTCGCTAACGGCAACGGTTTCATTGGCTTTGTTGCGTCCCTTGGTGTAGACTATCATCTTGTCTGCCGGGAGAAACTCGTTGACCATCAGGATGGCTTGTTCCATTATGCCTCCGCTGTTGCCGCGCAGGTCAATAACAAATTTGGATGCGCCGGAAGCCTGAAGGTTGCCAAGCGCGGTGATGAAGTCATCTGCGGTGGATTTGGCAAACTGATTGACCTTGACATATCCGATATTCGTGTCGAGCATATATGCCGCGTCGATGCTGTTGATGGGGATGTCAGCTCGTATCACATCATACTTGACAAGTTTGTTGACACCTTTGCGCTTGATGTCGATGACGACTTTCGAACCGTTTTCTCCTCGCAGTGTCTTGAATACAAGGTCATTGGTGACTTCGCTGCCGGTCATTGCCACGCCGTTGGCTTTTACTATACGGTCGCCGGCGTGTATGCCGACTTTTTCAGCCGGCCCTCCAGGGATTACCTCAACTACTGTAACAGTGTCGTTCAGTATTTGGAAGGAAATGCCCACACCGCTGAACGAGCCTTCGAGGTCATCGTTGGCGGCATGGAACTCGTCTTTCGGTATATAGACGGAGTGCGGGTCGAGCGTTGCCAGTATATCGGGCAATGCGAGTTCGGCGAGGCTGTCCATATCGATTTCATCGACATACTCATTGTGTATCAGCTCGAGGACGGCGTTCAGTTTCTCGTCAGTATTCCCCTGCTTCGGGTTGCCGATGTATTTGCCGGTGAAAATGCCTACAGCCACGCCTATGGCAAGCACCACGGGTATGACAGCATAAATCAGTCGCTTGTTATTGTTCATGTTCTGTTATGACAGTTCTGTGTTCTCGTTTTCCGGAAGCCACACTGTTTCCACCCCTGCGGCTTCGAGCAGGTCGAGACCGTCGCGCAGCCGGTACATTTCCCTGAATACTACGCGCCTGATGCCCGCTTGGATTATCAACTTGCTGCACTCCAGGCACGGGCTTGTGGTCACATACAGAGTGCTGCCGCTGCTGGAGTTGTTGCTTTGCGCGACTTTGGTAATGGCGTTGGCCTCTGCGTGAAGCACGTAGCGGAACGTGTCGCCGTTGCTGTCCTCGCATACGTTGGGAAAGCCTGACGGCGTGCCGTTGTAGCCGTCGGATATTATCATCTTGTCCTTGACTATCAAAGCCCCCACCTTGCGGCGAGTGCAGTATGAGTTGCCCGCCCAAATGGATGCCATATCCAGGTATCGGCGGTCAAGAACAGTTTGTTTGTCTGTATTATCCATTTTGTAGGTTATTGTCTGTCAGTGTCCCATGAGGTATTTTTCGGCATCGAGAGCTGCACGGCAGCCGGTTCCGGCCGCTGATATGGCCTGACGGTAGACAGGGTCGGCGACATCGCCGGCGGCGAACACTCCCTCTACGCTGGTGCGGGTGCTTGCGCCCTTCACTTTGATATATCCCTGCTCGTCCAGTTCGATTTGGCCTCGGAATATTTCTGTGTTGGGCTTATGTCCAATGGCGAGGAAGAAGCCGTCGATTGCGATGTCGAAATGCTCTTCATTTTCGCTGCCGCGATTGCGTACCAGGTGTGCGCCCTCCACGCCGTCTTCGCCGAAAAGCCCCTCGGTGTTGCAGTTGAAGAGTATCTCGATATTCTCGCACTCTTCGACACGGCGGGTCATTACCTTTGAAGCCCTCAGGTAGTCCTTGCGCACTATCATGTATACCTTCTTGGCGAGAGTGGCGAGGTACAGAGCCTCTTCGCAGGCAGTGTCACCGCCGCCGACAACTGCTACTGTGCGTTTGCGGTAGAAAAAGCCGTCGCAGGTGGCGCACGCGCTCACTCCCATGCCACGGTATTTCTCCTCGTCATCGAGTCCGAGGTAGCGTGCCGATGCGCCGGTGCTGATGATGACGGTATCGGCTTCTATGACATTGCCGTGGTCATCGACACAGCGGAACGGGCGTTGGCTGAAATCGATCTCGGCAATAGCGTCTTCGCGTATTTCAGTGCCGAAGCGGAGAGCCTGACGGCGTATCTGCTCCATCATCTCTTGTCCCGTCACCCCCTCAGGATAGCCTGGGAAGTTTTCGATTTCTGTGGTCTGTGTCAGCTGGCCGCCGGGCTGCATGCCCTCGTACAGGATAGGGGAGAGGTTGGCTCGCGACGCATAGATGCCGGCAGTGTAACCGGCCGGGCCCGAGCCTATGATTAATACCTTGGTTTTTTCGGTGTTCATCGTGTCTGTATATGTTAGCGCAAGTCCACTATCTTGGCTTTCGGATACTTGGACTTGGGATATTCAAACAATGAGGAGGAGAGTTTTGTTCCTGCGACGAGCTTCGACACTGTCACGTTGGTCACACCACCCTTGCCGGTAATGACGAGGGCTGTCGGTACCATGCGTTTGCTGTCGAGTGTCAGCACTACTTTTTTGATGCTGTTCTTGCTGCTCTTGGCTATCAGCACAAGGACTGTCTTGCCTGCCGGCTGGCTCTTGGCATACTGGGCATTGAAAGACCCTGCCATAGAGGATATTACGGAGAAGGGGTTGTTTTCAGCCACTTCCTGCTGTGAGGGAGTGACAATGGTTGTTTCGCTTGTACGGGGATTGTACGTCCACATGTCCTTGCCGTTGTACCATGCGCTTGCGCCGCCGGTTATTACGGCATATTTGCCGTGGCTGTAGTAGAAGTTGCCCGAGGTGTTGCCCATAGCCCCCTTGACGCTGAATGTCGCGGAGATGGTCGATGCGTTGCGGAATGAGTTTGACACCCGGTTCATCAGCTGTGTTGCCGTTTCCGCGCTGTAAGCGACGGTTGCTGTGAGCAACAGGATGAATGTCAGCACATATCGTGCGATTGTTTTCTGTTTCATCTGGTTCATGATATTTTGTTGTTTTGGGAATGTCACAGTGTTGAGAGCAGCTCCTCGAGCGAGCCTCCGTCCATGAGGACGGAACGCGGTTTGCCGCCCTGTGCCGGGCCGACTACGCCGACTTGTTCCAGCTGGTCCATAATCCTGCCGGCGCGGTTGTAGCCGATGCCGTACCTGCGTTGCAGCGATGATGTCGACGCCTGGTTTGAGGAAACGACAAGTCGCGCTATTTCCTCAAACAGCGGGTCGCGCTCTGACAGGCTTCCGTGACCGCCGCCGTTGTCCTCGTCATTGCCGCCGACACGCGGCTCTGGCAGTATGTATGCTCCCTGTGCGTATGCCTGGTCTGCGATGTACTGGCAGATGCGTTCCACTTCTGGAGTGTCAACGAATGCGCACTGCACACGCACCATCTCGCTGCTGTTGCTGATGAGCATGTCTCCTCGGCCGATGAGCTGCTGTGCGCCCGTAGTGTCGAGGATGGTCTTGCTGTCGATGCCGGAACTTACCTTGAATGCGATACGTGCCGGGAAGTTGCTCTTGATGATGCCGGTAATCACATTTGTCGAGGGCCGTTGCGTGGCGATAATGACGTGCATGCCTACGGCGCGGGCTTTCTGCGCCAGGCGTGCTATCGGCATTTCTACTTCCTTGCCTGACTGCATGATGAGGTCGCTGAACTCATCGACGATGATGACGATGTAGGGGAGGAACTTGTGGCCGTTGCTCGGGTTGAGCTTGTGGTCATGGAATTTCTTGTTGTATTCCTCGATGTTGCGCACACCGGCTTGCTTGAGCAGCTGGTAGCGGTCATCCATTTCCACGCACAGTGAGCTGAGTGTCGCTGCGACACGGCTTATGTCTGTAATGATAGCATCTTCCTCGTCCGGGAGTTTTGCCAGGTAGTGCTTCTCGATTTTCGCATACAGGCTGAACTCGACCATTTTGGGGTCAACCATCACAAACTTGAGTTCGTCAGGGCGGCGGCAGTAGAGCAGCGACGTGATTATGGCGTTCAGGCCGACAGACTTGCCCTGTCCGGTAGCGCCGGCTACGAGCAGGTGTGGCATCTTGGCGAGGTCGGCTATGTATACTTCGCCGCCAATGGTGGAGCCGAGGGCGATAGGCAGTTTGTATCGAGAGTTGCGGAACGCCGGCGACTTGATGACAGTGCGCATTGAGACCGTCTGCGGGTTCTTGTTTGCGACCTCTATGCCGACAGTGCCTTTGCCGGGAATAGGGGCTATGATGCGCACACCGACGGCGGCAAGGCTGAGGGCAATGTCATCGACAAGACTGCGTATCTTGGCGATTTTGATGCCCTTGTCAGGCACAATCTCGTACAGGGTGACCGTCGGGCCGACAGTAGCCTCTATGCTGACGATGCTTATGCCGAAATCGGCGAGCGTCTTGCGTATCTTCTCTTTGTTCTCAAGCTGCTCGTCGTGGTCTACTTCGACTATCTGCCCGCGGTCGTCGAGCAGGTCGTACGGCGGAAAATTGTAGGGGAAATGCTCGTAGCCCGCTTCGGACTGTTCCGG
>SAMEA104315438__coassemble_1215_pt1 | contig 10673 bp, 4 predicted proteins | sample SAMEA104315438__metabat2_high_PE_015 | metagenome-assembled genome bin SAMEA104315438 (sample SAMEA104315438) | gut metagenome | biome: Monkey gut; feature: monkey-associated habitat; material: faeces | place: China | collected 2013 | reverse complement strand
GTCATGGTATGCCACCGCCTTCTCGCGCTGGCTGCAAATGCGGTTAGCCACCTTGCGGCACTCTGTCATCTCGTCCACCATACGCTTGATAGAGGATATGTGGTCAGACATCTCCTCTATAGACTGCATGTCCTGGCTCGCTATTTTCACAGCCTTGGGCTTGTCAAACAGCGCGTTTATTTTCGACACGTTGTCAAGCAACAGGTTCTGGTATCGTATGGCGACAGGGAGAATATGGTTCACTGCAAGGTCGCCCAGGACACGCGACTCTATCTGTATCTTCTTTGTGTATGTCTCCCACTTCACCTCGTTGCGGGCGGCAAGTTCGGTAGGGGATAGGACTGCCGTGTTGGAGAACATTTTGACCGATTCAGGACGCAGGTAAGCATCGAAAATCAGCGGTGCGGAATCCTCCGTATCCAGCCCGCGCCGTGCCGCCTCCTCTTTCCACTCGTCGCTGTAGCCGTTGCCGTCAAAGTGGATGGCAGCAGAAGCGCGTATCAGCGACTTCACCTCGTCGAGCAGGACATCGTTCAGGCCTTCGCCAGCTGCGGTGCGGGCATCCACACGGTCTGCGAAAGTATTCAGCTGGTCAGCCACAGCGGCATTGATGACTATCATCGCCGATGCATTGTTGGCAGACGACCCCACGGCACGGAACTCGAACCGGTTGCCCGTGAACGCGAATGGGCTGGTACGGTTGCGGTCAGTGTTGTCACGAGCCAGCAGCGGTATCTGCGCCACGTCTATCGACACCTTCTCCTTGCTGTCAGCCTTCGAGAGGATATCCGACTTGTCGTTGGCAATCTCTTCGAGTATACGCGACAGGTGTTCGCCCAGGAACATCGAGATAATCGACGGCGGAGCCTCATTCGCGCCGAGACGGTGAGCATTGGTCGCGCTCATTATCGAGGCCTTGATTAGCGCGTTATGCTTGTGGACAGCAGCCATCACATTGGCGACGAAAGTGATGAACTGCAAGTTCGATTCAGGCGACTTGCCCGGCGAGAACAGCATCGTGCCGTTGTCTGTGCCCAGGCTCCAGTTATTATGCTTGCCCGAGCCGTTCACGCCGTCAAAAGGCTTCTCATGAAGCAGCACACGGAAATTGTGCCGCTGCGCCACCTCGTCCATCAGTGACATAAGCAGCAGGTTATGGTCATTGGCCAGGTTGGTCTCCTCAAATATCGGCGCAAGCTCAAACTGGTTGGGAGCGACCTCGTTATGGCGCGTCTTGGCTGGTATGCCCAACTTGTGGCACTCCATTTCCAGGTCAAGCATGAACGCCTCCACACGCGCCGGTATAGCCCCGAAATAGTGGTCCTCGAGCTGCTGGTTCTTCGCGCTCTCATGCCCCATAAGCGTCCGCCCCGTCAGCACCAGGTCTGGACGCGCCGCAAATATGGCCTCGTCTATCAGAAAATACTCCTGCTCCCAGCCCAGGAAACTCGTCACATGGCTCACCTCGGGGTCGAAATAGCGGGCCACCCGCGTAGCAGCGCGGTCGATGCTGTTCAGCGCACGCAGCAACGGCGTCTTGTAGTCAAGGCTTTCGCCCGTGTAGGAGATGAACACAGTAGGTATGCACAGCGTGCCGTCAAGTATGAACGCTGGCGACGAAATGTCCCACGCCGAATAGCCGCGAGCCTCGAAAGTGTTGCGTATGCCGCCGTTAGGGAAGCTCGAAGCGTCAGGCTCTTGCTGCACCAGCATCTTGCCGCTGAACCGCTCGATAACGCCCCCCTTGCCGTCATGCTCTATGAACGCGTCATGCTTCTCCGCCGTGCCGCCCGTCAACGGATGAAACCAGTGGGTGTAATGACGTGCACCGCAGTCGATAGCCCACCGCTTCATGCCGTCGGCAACGACATCTGCAGTTTCGCGTGAAAGGGGAGTTTTGTTGTCGATTGCCGAAACGAGTTCAGCGAAGGTCTTGCCCGGAAGGTACTCAAACATCTTGCGGCGGTCAAAGACGAACATGCCGTAGATTTTCTCAGGCCGCGTATCACAGTTGCCCGGCCGCACCGGCTTGTGCGAATAGGCCTGTTCGATACACTTGAAACGTAGTGTAGACATAGTGTAGGAAGATTTTTACCTGTTACGCGAGATGCGTATGCATCCGCACTGCAAAATTACTCATTTCTGCCGTAAATCCCAACGGCTACACCTGTTCCCTTGCCAAAACTTCTCTTGCTAAGAGAAGTACATCTCCAGATAAGAGGTTGAGTGACAATGCTGATGTGACAATCGATGCAAACCCTTGCCGAAATGTTTTCATGGACTCGCTTGTGAAATGCGCAATATAGAATTTATTTCAAGTTTTATCAAAGTTTATTTGCATGGTTGGGGTTATAAATTGTAACTTTGTGCCATGTACTTCTCTTAGCAAGAGAAGCACACGTTAACCTCACTGCCATGAGTACTAAGTTCTTCAATAATACGCCATCCAATACCCTGTTCGAGAAGCTAAAAGGTATTGCACATGAGATGAAAGGGTTCGACAGATTTTTGGCTGTCGTAGGCTTTTTCCGCTCTTCCGGCTATTTCAAGCTGCGCAAGGAACTGGGCGACATTTCCGACATTCGCATACTTATAGGCATCAACGTTGACGATATTTTCAGGAAACACAATCTCGGGTGGGAGATGTTGGATAGTCCCGAAAAGGCGAAACAGGTATACAGTGAAGAATTTAAGCAGGACATCATTGACGCTAATTATAGCAAGGATGTCGAGGATGGCATAATCCAGCTTTGTGAAGACTTGGCTGACGGTCGCTTGCAACTCCGGCTGCACCCCTCCAAAAACCTTCACGCAAAGTTCTATTTGTGCCTTCCTAAAAAACACACGCCAAATTCAGACGGGTGGGTCATAATGGGTTCATCTAATATTTCGGACTCCGGTCTTGGCACGGGCAAAGCTCCAAGATACGAACTCAACGTGGCAATGAGGGATTATGATGATGTACATTTCTGCCATAATGAGTTTGAGACCTTATGGAAAGAGTCGGTTCAATTAAAACTCGATGATGTAGAGAAGTACAAGCAACATACCTATTTAGGCTATCAGCCTACACCTTACGAAATATACATCAAAGTTCTGATTGAGGCATTCGGAGACCAAGTCGAGGACGATTTTACTATACAGCTCCCCGATGGCGTGAAAGAGTTGAAGTACCAGAAAGATGCTGTTATCCAAGGCTATCAAATGCTTATGCAGCACAATGGCCTATTCCTATCAGATGTTGTGGGTCTCGGCAAAACAATGATTGCCACCATGATTGCCAAGCGTTTCATCGAAGCAAACGGCAGAAATACCAAGATTCTTGTCGTCTTTCCGCCTGCCCTTGAAAGCAACTGGAAGGACACGTTCAAGCTGTTCGGCATCAACCGCAAGGCTCAATTCATAACAAACGGCAGTCTTTCGAAGGTTCTTGAAGGTCAAGACAATTTTTGGGACAAGGAAGATTATGACCTTGTCATTGTCGATGAAGCACATCAATTTCGTACTGACACATCCGAGCGATATAACGAGCTGCAGAAGATTTGCAAGTCCCCGTGTGCCAATATGGGACTGTTGAAGTTATCTCGGAAAAAGGTGATGCTCCTCTCTGCGACACCACTAAACAACCGTCCAGAGGACTTGCTCAACCAGTTGTTGCTGTTTCAGGATGCACAACGTTGCACGATAGATGGAGTCTCAAACCTGAGGCTGTTCTTTGCGCCGCTGATAAAAGAATACAATAAGTTGATGCGAGAGCGCGAGACTCGTGATGTGAGCAATGATGTTGACAACATATACGAGGCTATACGCAACAAGGTGATTGACAAAGTAACCATTCGCCGCACCCGCAACAATATTCTTAATGACCCGGACTACAAACACGACCTCGCGATTCAGGGTATTGTATTTCCCAAAATTCTTCCTCCCAATGACTTGACATACAAGTTGTCAGACTCATTGAATTATATGTTCTATTCGACACTGACCGCGCTGACTGACAAGGTTGCTCCTTCACACCTCACATACGCCAGGTATCGTGCAATAGAATTTCTCAAGCCCGAACTGCGGGCGAGGTACAGGAATGCGGTTCACATTGCACAGAGCCTTGCCGACATCTACCGTGTCCACATGGTAAAACGGCTCGAAAGCAGCTTCTTTGCCTTCAAGAAATCGCTTCAGACGCTTCTGCAAATAACCTCGGACATGATTACGATGTTTGAGGAGAACAAGGTTATCATTGCACCGGACTTAAACATTAAAGGTCTTCAGGCCAAAGGCATGGGGCTTGATGAAATACTCGATTATGTGTGCGAACATGGTTATTCAAAGACTGATGTGCTCTATCGTGCTGAAGATTTCGACCCCAAATTCCTTGATATGCTCAAAAACGACCAATTGCTGTTGAAATATCTAAACGACAAATGGTCAGAGCAAAAAGAGGATCCAAAGCTGGAGCTATTTGTTGAACGCCTTGCCTTATTTATTTCCAAGGACATAAACCCGACCGGGAAATTAGTTGTGTTTTCTGAAAGTGTAGATACTGTCAACTACCTGTACCAGTATCTTACGGAGACACTTGGACGCAAAGATGTAATCCGCGTAACAGCAGCAAACCGCAACGAGGTCTTTAATCGGGTCAAAGCCAATTTTGACGCGAATGTATCCCAAAAGGAACAAAGGGACGATTATTCAATAGTTATCACCTCTGACGTACTCGCGGAAGGTGTCAACCTCCACCGCGCCAACGTCATAGTCAATTATGACTCGCCATGGAACGCTTCTCGCCTTATGCAGCGCATCGGTCGTGTGAACCGAATAGGGTCTGTTGCTGAGAATATATACAACTATATGTTCTACCCATCGTCGCAAGGCGACAAGGAAATAAAGCTGTACAAGAATGCGCTTATAAAGCTACAGGGTTTCCACTCGGCATTTGGTGAGGACGCGCAAATCTATTCGCGTGAGGAAATTGTCAAAGAGTTTCGCCTCTTCGATTCCAATGTCCGCGATACTGTTGACAAGAAAATCGCCCTGCTTCGCGAACTGCGCGATCTGTATTCCAACAACCGTGAACTGTATCACAAAATCAAGGCATTGCCCCTGAAAAGCCGCGTAATACGCGAGACAGGCAAACACTCGGGCAAGACTGTCGTGTTTGTTTCCTCGCGCATCAAGACCGAGTTTTATCTCGTAAATGACAGCCGCGCCAAAATCATTGACTTGCTCGAAGCTGTCAAATATCTCAAGGCTAAGCCGGAAGAACGGCCAGTACCGATAGAAAAAGCTGATATGCACTTCATGCATGTGAACTGTGCACTGGAGGGTTTCCGTCAGGAACTCCAAGACCAGACGGACACTGGCTCAATTAAAACAGTCAACCTTGACAAAACAGCCCAGACCGCAGATAAATTCCTCAGAAGCATCATACAGGTTTGCCAAGATGACATCCTGAAGAAGAACTGCAGCGTCTTGCGAGACTACATCAAAGAAGGTACTTTCTCCAAGCTGCCGCGTGTGCTTCAAACGCTCTCTAGAGAGTATAATAACGACCGACAAAAGATGCGTGCCGAAAAGTATACGCTCCAGCAACGCATCGCAGAACTTGTCGAAGAATACCACCATTCCGAGACGGAGACCAAAGAGGATACCCGGCTCGGCACTCCTAAAATCATAATTTCCGAAACCTTCATCTAACTATAGCCATGTCCGAATACACAGCCGAAGAACTACGCATGGTTTTCCAGAAGCCATTCAATCGCGATACTTGGAAAGTCATCCTTCACAACCTGTTTGGCGCAACTCAACTGCGAACACAGAGTGAACCGATTCCTGATTGTGGCGAGTCGGAAAAGGGCTATTATATGGGAGCAATAGACACATCTGATGCCTACCGTATCGGATTGTTCTATTATGAGATTACGAATGCTTCTGTTGCCCACAAGAAAGTCGGACTGCGCAACTTGGTACGCAAATTCATCAATCAGAATTGGGGCGAATTTGATGCAGCCATTGTTGTTTTCAATGACAAGAAAGAGTGGAGGCTGTCATTTGTATGTGACATCAAGGATGTTGCAACAGCCCCACGCCGCTTCACCTTCGTATTCGGGGAGCACGATAACTTTTACCGCACTCCAATTGAGCGATTTACCAATCTCCAGCGGCAGGAACGCTCATTCAAGAACATACGTGAAGCCTTCTCTGTAGAGGCTCTCAGCGATGACTTCTTCAACCGATACCGCGAGCTGTATGCTGATTTTGTGCAGTACATCACCGGGAAACGCTATGTCAAGCAAGGCAGTAAATGGAAAGAACAAAAAATCGCTGACGCAAATGACCAGCTTGCCAGCACGTTTGACAATGACGAAAAACTTGTGCGTGACTACATCAAGAAGATGTTCGGTCGAATTGTATTCCTTTACTTCCTGCAACGCAAGGGGTGGCTCAACGGAAACCGCAACTACATGCACGACCTTTTCGCCAATTCCGACAAGAAAGATGATTTCCTCGATGGAGTTCTTGAGCCGCTGTTCTTCGAGGTTTTGAACACTGACAAGCCTTACCGTATAGAAGCTGCACAGGCTCTGCCGGGGAGCGAAAATATACCATACCTTAACGGCGGTCTGTTCGAGCGAGATGACGTTGACCCGAAACTGTGCAAATTCCCGGCAGAATTTTTCGAGAAACTGTTTGACTTCCTTGACAGCTACAATTTCACTATTGACGAGAATGAGGCTGATGACGCGGAAGTCGGCATTGACCCTGAAATGCTCGGACGCATTTTCGAGAACTTGCTCGAGGACAACAAGGACAAAGGTGCATATTATACCCCCAAGGAGATTGTCGCCTATATGTGCCGCGAGTCAATAATAGCTTATCTCGAAACCAGCCTGCCGGAGATAGCTGAAGAACCTGTTAGAAAACTCGTTGAGCGATATGATGTGGCGGATTTGACCAAGGCAGAAATGCTTGAAATTCGCAAGAAGCTCCAAGCAGTGAAAATATGTGACCCCGCAATTGGCTCCGGCGCATTCCCCATGGGCTTGGTAAACCTGCTTTCCAAGCTCTATGTTGCAATGAAAGCGGACACCGACACCAAAAAGATGAAACGTCATATCTTGGAGCAAAACATATATGGCGTTGACATAGATCGCGGAGCTGTTGACATTGCGCGTCTGCGCTTTTGGCTCGCAATGATTGTGGAAGAGACCGAACCTACTCCACTGCCGAATCTGCGCTTCAAAATTATGCAGGGCAACTCCTTGCTTGAGAGTTATGACGGCATTGACCTGAGCAACTTGACACAAACCAATGTTAATCGTACTCTTTTTGATTCGGAGGACTCTGAACGTGAGAGGCTTTGTGAGAGCCTGAAGTCTTATTATCAGACCACCGACCACCAAAAACGAGCAAAACTATTCAATGAAATAATCAACAATGTTCGTCGTCAACTCCATGACAAGCAGGTCGATATTCCGTCAGATTTGGACGTGTCTGCGAATGACAAATTCTTCCTCTGGCACACTTGGTTCTCCGATGTTTTTACCAATGGCGGCTTCGACATCGTCATTGGCAATCCTCCATATGTTCAAACAAAAGACATTACTCCAGAAGCAAAGGAATTGTTCAAACAGGAATTCGGTTTTTCCGACGACTTATACAATCTGTTTACATTCAGGGGATTAAATCTTTGCTCTCCTGGTGCATCTCTTACATACATTACGCCAAAGACATTTTGGACAATTCAGACTAAGCGCAGCATGAGAGAACTTATGCTATCGCATAATTTGCGCTATGTATTTGACACAGCTAATCCATTTCAATCGGTTATGGTAGATACATGTATTTGGCAAGTTATAAATACTCCATTCGATGAATCTAAGGATTATTTTGTGACTTTCAAAGACGGCAGTTCCAGTCTATTCAATCCGATTGTTTTCAGCCCATTGAAACAATCGGTGTACCGAAAAACTCTTAATTCTATAATTTTCAAGCCTACAAAACTAAATCTACGTATTTGGGAATTGTACGGAGAAAAGGTAAAGTCATTATACGACGAATGGTGGGATAAAATCAAAACATCCAGAGATATAGAGAAGAATAAAGCCGAACTAGAACGTTATAGAGCGAGCCTAAAACCTGGAGATATTGCCTTATTGGGATGCCTAACAGAGGGTGGACAAGGTCTTGCTACAGCAAATAATGGTAAATATATTGCTGTGAGACGTTCTTCAAAATGGGCAAAGAATATAATCGAATCTCGTCCGAAAAAACTTGCTGAGGTAATAGCACGCTTCAATCCCAATATAGCCGATTATAGCTCTGATATTTCCGTTTCTGAATTTTTGGCTCGAAAATCAGAAAATGAAATAGCTTCTCTATTTGATTCACTCAAAGAAAAGTATGGTCGCGATATATTTGGTCAGGGCTATCTATATAAAATTATTGATGATGATGAGCTAGCGGATGTTGCTTCCCTGTCTGATGATGAAAAGGAAAACGGCATAGATACAACTAAAAAGTTCTATGTGCCTTATGACAAAGGAGACAAGGATGGGAACAGATGGTATCTAGAAACACCATTTGCGATAGCTTGGTCTAAAGAGAATGTCCGTTTTCTGAAGACCGACCCGAAAGCTCGTTACCAAGGATACCGGTTCTTCTTTAGGGAGGGATTTTGCTGGATAGATGTAAACTCCACATACCTTAAAGCACGTCTTAAAGGCGTTGGTGTATTTGATGTACTGAGTATGTCTTTGTTTACTCAAACTCAAATACCCGATAGTTATTTTGTTGCGATGATTAACTCCTACTTAATCAGTATGTACGTTGATAATTTCATCAACAATACATCGCATTTTCAAATCAACGATGCACGTCAATTACCTATAGTAATCCCCTCTGATGAATTAATAAATCGTATTGGGAGAATCACATCATCTGCAGTAACGAGCAAACAGAAGGTACAGCAAAATACAAGTCCTGAAATCGCACAAATTCAAGAGCATCTAGACTACATAGTGAATCAGATTTATGGTATCAAATAAACCTGATTCACCATATCGACATGATTTACAGAATACTATACTATCGCGATTCCCAAATGCCGTTTGGGGAATGAAGATTGTAGATATTCATAACAAAATCGTCTACCTCTAATTGCAGAGACTCTAACGAAATCTCAGATGTTTCATTTCTCTTTATGCTAATTCCTGCGGTTACAAATTTCGTAGATTCCGAAATTGCTGACAATGTTGGAATTATTATAGGCAATTGCCTCGCATCGTTGATTTGAAAAGTTTGAGTGTTATTTATGAACGTATCAACGTAATAACTGAGCAATGTTGAGTTTATAAGAGTAATGATGAAATCTTCTGGAACAGATTCGGTCACACTATATATGCTCATGCTTTTCACATCATTGATGCTACGCTGTTTCTTTCGACATTTGAGAAACGTTGTATTAATATCGCTCCAACACAATCCCTCCCTAAAATAGAATTGAGAATTTCTTACTACAGGCATTCCTTGTCCTTTCTTCCCTGAATTTGTCTTCAGAAAACGGACATTATTAGTAGATGCCCCTTTGCCAGCGACCATTTGATACTTTTACTGGCTCTCTTATTCCAGTATATGCCAAGTATCGATATAGGGTTCCTCGTGCTACCTTAATCTTCTTAGCGATTGTTGGTATAGAAACCCCTTGTTTGAGGTTATTTATAATGTACTCGTGTTTTAATACGCACTTCTTGTTCAGGCTATTGTTTCGTCGGCCTTGGCTTCTACCAATAGTCTTCCCCTCTGATTTTAACCGGGCGAGAGCCTCTTTGGTGCGCTGGGAGATGAGGTTGCGCTCAATCTCTGCCGACAGCCCGAAGGCGAAAGCAAGGACTTTTGACTGGATGTCGTCGCCGAGGCGGTAGTTGTCTTTGATTGTCCACACCTTGGCCTCCTTAGTCATGCAGATGTTGAGTATCTCCATTATCATGAAGAGGTTGCGACCGAGTCGCGACAGTTCGGCGCAGATGATAAGGTCATCCTTTTTGATGCGCTTGAGCAGCGAGCCGAGCTGCCGCTTGGAGTATGCCTTTGTGCCGGAGATAGTTTCCTCGATCCAGCCGTCGATGGTGATGTTTTCGCGGCGGCAGAAGTTGTTGATTTCAAAGCGTTGGTTCTCGACGGTCTGCTTGTCGGAGCTGACCCTGATATATCCGTAAATCATGTTTTTTCGTGCAATGTACGAAAATCCATGATAAGGCATGCCTATTCGATATTTATGATAATAGGCATTATGTTAAATTCGAGAGTTCGCAATCTATTATACGCCAGATGCGGGCAAACGCGGATTATTGCTGCGTTTTAGCGCGGAGGCTGGCACGATGCGCCCCCTTGTCTACGACGATCAAGAACCGTCCGTTGTTGGAATGTGTCCAGTTGGCGGTGCTTGTGAACGGCTCTCGTGCTGTGTGCGTTACCGCGTTTGTGCGCCACGCATTTCCGTGCTATACACCTAACCACCCTCCGAACTGCGAATGCTGCAGTGCCGTTATAACTTGAACTATGCCCGCTATGGTGTTCAGGCTTCAATATTTGGCTGATAAATAATGCGGGTGTGCGAAATAATAGTTAACTTTGCATCCACAAATTTGCCCGAAGATGAGCGACGTATTGGTCAT
>SAMEA104315438__coassemble_1208_pt1 | contig 10720 bp, 7 predicted proteins | sample SAMEA104315438__metabat2_high_PE_015 | metagenome-assembled genome bin SAMEA104315438 (sample SAMEA104315438) | gut metagenome | biome: Monkey gut; feature: monkey-associated habitat; material: faeces | place: China | collected 2013 | reverse complement strand
TCGATGAGGGCGGGCGACGCGATGCCGGCGAGAAGGCAGCTGCATACATACGCTCCAAGCTCGGCGCGACACGGCGCATCTGTGACGATATATTCTGACCAGGCAATATCGCGGGGAACGGTTGCGTTAACATATTACTATGCATAGGATTGTCAGATATTTATGTATCATCATAGCCCTTCTCGCCCTCCCGGCGTGCAAGGGCCCGAAACTTTCGGTCGCCAACGAGCAGATGGCTCGCGGCGAGTTCTTTGACGCTGCCAAAACTTACCGCAAGGTCTACAACTCGCTCAACCCCAGGGATCAGCGCGAATTGCGCGGCGAAGTGGCGTACAAGCTTGCCACTTGCTACCGCCGCCTCAACCAGTCGGCGCGTGCCACGGCGGCTTACCAGAACGCCATAAGGTACGACTATCCGGACTCGACGGTCTACTATTACCTGGGACGCTCGCTTCAGGCCGAAGGGAAATACCAGCAAGCGATAGACGCGTACTCCATATACCAGCAGTGGCATCCTGATGACATACTCGCCCGCGAGGGAATACGCGGCTGCCGAACAGCTATGGCGAAGAAAGGGACACGCGACACACGCTATGTGGTCAAGAACGCCAAGCTCTTCAACTCGCGCCGTGCCGACTTCGCCCCGATGTATCTCGACAAGAACTATGACGTGCTTTACTTCACGTCCACAACCGAGAAGGCTACTGGCAAGGACAAGAGCGAAATCACCGGCACGAAGAAAAGCGACATATTCTTCTCCAAGAAGAACGAGCGCGGCGAATGGCAGCGTCCCGAGCCGGCAGAGGGTGAACTTAATTCCGAGATGGACGAGGGCATCACCTCGTTCTCGCCCGACGGCATGACCATGTACCTGACCATGGCTCGCCGCTCGCCTGTGGCAAACACTTCCGTCGAAATATACACCTCCAAACGCTCCGAGCAGTCGTGGAGCAAGCCTGTGAAGTATGAAGTCACCCCCGACACGCTTTCCGCCGTGGGGCATCCCGCAGTTTCGCCCGACGGCAACTGGCTGTATTTCACCTCTGACATGCCCGGCGGCTACGGCGGCAAGGACATCTGGCGCATTTCGCTGACTTCAGCCAAGGGCTCGCTTGAGAACCTCGGGCCGCAAATCAACACTCCGGGCGACGAGATGTTCCCCTATATGCGTGCCGACACGCTGCTTTATTTCGCCTCTGACGGACACCCGGGCTTCGGCGGCCTCGACCTGTTCCGCGCCAAGCTCGACGCGACGGGCCAGCGGTGGACTGTCGAGAACATGGGTATGCCCATCAACAGCTCCGGCGATGATTTCGGCATCACTTTCGGCAAGGGCGAGGAGGGCTTCTTCAGCTCAAACCGTGGCGATGCCCGAGGATATGACCACATATACAGCTTCGTCCTCCCTGACCTGAAAATCACCATTTCCGGTTATGTCATAGACAAGGACGACGAGCCTGTCCCCAACGCCATAATCCGCATCGTCGGCGACGACGGCTCCAACCAGAAGGAGGTGGCTCGCGATGACGGCTCGTTCAAGTTCAACCTGCAGCGCGGCGTGAAATATGTGATGATGGCGGGCGCAAAAGGGTATCTGAACGTGAAACAGGAGTTCGCCTCTGACGCTGCCGAGGAGGATGCCGACTATGTGATAGACTTCGTGCTTGCCTCCATAAACAAGCCGAATGTGGTCGAAAACATATTCTATGACTTTGACAAGGCGACGCTCCGCCCCGAGTCCAAGGAGGCTCTCGACCAGCTTGCGCAGATGCTGCGCGGCAATCCGAACATAACCCTCGAGATGAGCAGCCACACTGACCGCTGGGGTTCGGACGAGTACAACATCGACCTCAGCAACCGCCGTGCGAAAAGCGTGGTGGACTACCTCATCGCTGCTGGCATCGCCCCTGACCGCCTCACCTGGGCTGGATACGGCAAGACACGCCCCAAAAACGTCACCAAGCGCATCAACTCGCAGTTCCCGCAGTTTGAGGAGGGGACGGTGCTGACCGAGGAGTACATACTCACACTCTCCGAGGAGGACCAGGGCGTAGCCGACCAGATAAACCGCCGCACTGAGTTCAAGGTGACGGCGACGGACTATGACCCGTTTTGACCTGTTGCGTCGATACCGATGGATACATCATTCCGCACCCCGTACCGCCCGCAGCCATCTGCACCGCTCGACCTGCACAAGCCGGTGCTGATGACAGGGTCGTGCTTCACTGACAATGTCGGCGGGCAGCTGCGCCGCCGCATGGTCAACGTGTCACATAACCCCGCAGGGACGCTTTTCAACCCGCAGTCGATATGCAATGTCATCAACGCCGCCCTCGACGGCGTAGTGCCGGAATATGAAGACCACGGCGGGCTGTGGAACTCATGGCTGCTCCCCGGCGAGTTCTCCTCGCCTGACCGCGACGAGGCCGTAAGGCTCGGCACTGACGCGCTGGCGCGTCTCGCTGATTATGCGCGTACCGCCGGGACGCTGATTGTCACCTTCGGCACGGCGATAGTCTATGCCCTGGCGCGGCCCCCGTTTGCTGTGGTCTCCAACTGCCACAAGCAGCCCCAGGCGATATTCTTCCGCGACCTGCTGACCGTGGAAACGGTAACGGCGGCATGGGACGCGCTCATCACGCGGCTGCGGAGCGTAAACCCCTCGCTGCGCATCATATTCACCGTCAGCCCGGTGCTGCACCTCAAAGAGGGTTTCCACGCCAATGCCGTCAGCAAGTCGGTGCTGCTGCTTGCCGTTGACCGCATAACCTCGCTTCACGCTGACTGCGAATATTTCCCGGCATACGAGATATTCAGCTACGACCTGCGCGACTACCGCTTCTATGCCGACGACATGCAGCACCCATCGCCGGCGGCTGTGGCATACATTTACGACCTGTTTGAGCAGACATACGTCGCGCCCGACGACCGCAAGACGCTCGCCCGCGCCTTGAACCTGCGTCAGCGCACCGAACACCGCCCGCTGCACCCAGAAACCGAGGCTGCCCGCCGATTTGCCAACGACACCGCCTCCCTCCTCCGCGACTTCCTCTCCCTTTATCCATATCTTCATTTTTAATCACCTGATATATAGTGTGTTGCTTATTTTGTGGCGATAATTCCCATAAAATTGTTGTATGTGATATGAAAATGAAGTAACTTTGTAAATAAACTGATAGCACTATGGAAGCGACAATGCCGCAGAAAAAAGCAACGATGTTCCGGTTGAATACAGATTTGATTGCGCGACTCAAGGAGTTGGCAAAACGAGAACACCGCAGCCTTAATAACTATGTTGAGTGTGTATTGCTTGATGTAGCATACAATGAGCCTAATGAAGAAACTCTTGCAGCCATGGAGGATGCACGTGCCGGGCGTTTTGAAGGAGGTCCAATTGATCCGACAAGTGTAGAGACTTTGCTGAAATCAGCAGGCTTGTGAAAACATTACGGCAAACACGCCAGTTCAAGAAAGACCTTAAGCGTGTCAGCAATCAACCCCGAAAACTTCAGAAGCTGGCAGAGGTTCTTTCTAATATTGCCAATGAAGGTCTTTTGCCTGTTGAGTCCAGACCTCATTCTCTGACAGGCGATTACAAGGGATATATGGAATGTCATATCGAAGGGGATTTCCTTTTGATATGGATTGATGAGAATGAGGATGTAGTTGCTCTGATGCGTCTTGGCTCTCATTCTGAATTATTTGGCAAAGGGGTTAAACGATAGGCACTCATTTAAGTGGTGTCATTTTGCAGCTGACGAGATAATTGGCAGCAATGGTTTATTTGTCCTTGTAATATCCTCGGCGTAGTCCTGCTTGGGTTGCGCAATTTTCGGCATACGCCGTCGCGTGGCGCGGGCATTGCGGCGGTATGGAAATAATGTGCTAAATTTGCACCTGTAAAAATGGGAGCTAAGGTAAAAGAGAAAATATCGGAAGTGGGGGAGTTCATCTCCGAATACGCGGCTCACATGGTCGGCTGCGGCGTGCATACGTCGCGTGTCATCCGCTCTGCCAAGCGCATCGGCGAGTCCTACGGCTATGAGGTGAAAATAAGCGTGTTCCAGCGCAGTGTCATCATGACCCTCTTTGACAGCGAAACCCACGAGTCGCACAACGAGGTCGAGGAGATACCCGTCCTGCCCATCAGCTTCGAGACAAACTCGCTGCTGAGTGCGTTGAGCTGGGAGACGTATGACAGCCACCTGCCGCTCTCCGAGCTGCGCGACAGATACCGCAAGATAGTCAGCCGCCCCTCCATGCACCCCTTTTTCGTGCTTATGCTCGTCGGGTTTGCCAACGCCTCGTTCTGCCGCCTCTTCGGCGGCGACTGGTGGTCGATGGGGATAGTGTTCTCCTCCACGCTGTGCGGGCTTTTCCTCAAGCAGCAGATGACACGCGGCGGCATCAACCACTATATCGTGTTCATGGTCTCCGCATTCGTGGCGTCGCTATGCGCCTCGATAGCCCTGATATTCGACACGACATCCGAGATTGCCCTCGCCACGAGCGTGCTGTACCTTGTCCCCGGTGTGCCGCTGATAAACGGCGTGATAGACATAGTGGAGGGACACATCCTGTCAGGCCTGTCGCGTCTCATACAGGCGTTCCTGCTGATAGTCTGCATTGCCGTCGGCTTGTCGGTAACATTGTTGTTGGTCAAAGACAGTTTGTTATGATTGCGCTTGACATACTTTCCGACGCTTTTTTCGCAGCCTTGGCGGGCATAGGGTTCGGTGCAATTTCCAACCCTCCGCTGCGTGCGTTCCGCTTCATCGCGCTGCTGGCTGCGGTAGGCCATGCGTGCCGCTATTGTCTGATGACATTCGCCGGCGTGGAGCTTTCCATGGGGTCGCTCGCCGGGGCGTTGCTGATCGGTTTCGGCAGCCTGTGGCTTGGCAAGCGGGCGCGTACGCCGATGACGGTGCTGTACATACCGGCTCTGCTGCCGATGATACCCGGCAAGTTCGCGTATAATATGGTGTTCTCGCAGATTATGTTCCTGCAGAGCATGGACAACCCTGCGGAGCGTGCGCAGTACATGGAGATGTTCTTTTCCAACACCATGGTGACGTGCACCGTCGTGTTTCTGCTCGCTGTCGGGGCGACGCTGCCGATGTTCATATTCCCTAAACGCGCCTCGTCGCTGACGCGGCACAAACGGAACGGCTGATGGAGACATTCTGGCGGACGATAGGGCTATACAACTCGGCGACATGGATATGGCAGGCCGTCATACTTGCCGTGGGCGTTGCCGTGACATTCGCCTTGCGCCGCAAGCCCGGGCGGTTTAGCTCGGCGGCAATGAAGCTGTTTCTCATATTCCTGTACCTGTGGATAGCCGTGGCGTATTTCTACGTCTGCTGCGCCGAGCGCGAGTACAGCAACATCATGGCGATATTCTGGGGCATACTCGCCTGTTCGTGGATATGGGACCTGGCGACAGGCTACACCACGTTCAAGCGCAAACGCCGCCACACCAGGTTTGCTGCGTTGCTGCTGCTTATGCCTTTCCTGTACCCGGCTGTCTCGCTGTTGCGAGGCATGGAGTTCCCGATTATGACCTCGCCCGTGATGCCCTGTTCCGTGGTGGTATTCACCATCGGCGTGCTGCTGATGTTCGCACACCGCGTGAACATATTCATTGTCCTGCTGCTGTGCCACTGGTCGATGATCGGGCTGTCAAAGACCTTTTTCTTCAACATCCCCGAGGACTACCTGCTCACCTGCGCAACTGTTCCCGCGATATACTGTTTCTTCAAGGAGCAGTTTCTCGGCGATACGCGCCACAGGACCAAGCCCGAGACGAAGTACCTGAACTGGCTGCTTATGGGCGTCTGTGTGTGCCTTGGCGTAGCTCTTGCGGTTCTGCTCTTCGTCGAGCTGTTCAAGGCGGTCTGACAGGGTAATGTTTTGATTTTGCAGTATTTATTCCTTGTCGGTTTGTATATATTTACGCCCTTGTGCCAGGGCTGGTTTGGTGGAAAAATAACATCGGCTGATAATCAGGATTTTAATGGTGCTGTGGGTGCAATAATTGATATAGATTAAGTTTGAAATCGGCATTTTGCAACGGAGATTGTGTTTAAAACGGCGGCACTTCCCTTGTCTGGCAGGCACTTTGCCAAGGTGTGCAAGACAAATGTATTAGCAATAATTATTAACGGAACTTTAACATTCAAAATCGGGGGGGTAGAAGGATTTTGCCTAATTTTAGACCGAAAATAATAACCAATCTAACCAACAAACAATTGTTTTCATGAAACATTTCACTTACAACTTACTTGCGTTGGTGGCTGTCCTCTTCGGGTTCAGTCTGTCCTCGCAGGCTGCGGTTACGGGTGGCGATGCCGGCGTAAAGTCTCCGCCGGCATCGACGCAGTTCCGCTCCGCCAACCTTCCGCAGACCCGCCCGGCGGGGTACTCGTTTGCCAAGCCGCCAAAGGACTTCAGCCAGATGTCAGGCCTCCGTGCTGCCGGCTCTGATATGCCGGAAATCTACGGCTCCTTAATCTACACTGCCGAGAGTGCGGCTGTTGCAAAGGACATGGGTATATATACCCTGCCGGAGATGAAACCCGTGAGGGTTGACCCGGTGCTGACAGCCAACGGCGGCGGCGTCCTCGCCAACGGCAAGTACCACTTCATTTACTACTATGAAATGTCTGGCGCGGTTTTCGCGTATTACCGCATCGTGGATGTTGACACATGGGAAACCCTATACTCGGCGCGTACCGACCAGACAAGCATCGCTACCGACATGGCTTACGACCCTATTACCGACAAGATCTACGGTTGCTTCGTGGGCGAATCAAGCTATGTATTCGGCACTCTGTCAAAGGACTACGGCGAGGTGACGGTGATTTCATACCTCTCCGAGCCGTTCTTCACGCTCGCATGCAACGCCAAGGGCGAGATGTATGCCATCACTGCCAACGGCAAGCTCAACCGCATCGACAAGACAAACGGCAAGCTCACGCCGATAGGCGCTACTGGCCTTACGCCGGCTTACCAGCAGTCCATGACTTTCGACATGGCTACCGGCCGCCTGTTCTGGGCGGCTTGCACCGCTGCTTCTGCCGGCCTGTACGAGGTTGACACAACCTCGGGCAAGGCTTCTCTTGTTTCCGAGTTTGCCGGCAACGAGGAGTTCGGAGGCCTTTACACCCTGTCGCAAGGTGCGGTTGAAAGCGCTCCGGCAGAACTCGGCAACTTCTCTGCTGAATATGTTACCACTACACAGTCCGACATTGCTGTCAGCTTCACGCTTCCGACGACGACATACGATGGACAGCCGCTTTCGGGCAACGTGCAGTGGATAGTCAGCCTCAATGACGTGGATGTGGAACTGGGTGAAGGACAGCCCGGCTCGCAGGTCAGCGTTACGCTGGCAAACGCCTCTGTAGGCATGAACACGATAACGGCCTACGCCTCAAACGATGCCGGCAAGGGCCCGCAGTCGCGTCTGCGCAAATGGATAGGCGTTGACACCCCGCTGCCCCTCGAGAACGTGACAGCTACGCTCGACGGCAACACCGCTACCATCTCTTGGCAGCCCCCGACAGGCGCGCTCCACGGCGGATATTTCGACCCCGCGCAGCTCAACTACCGCGTCGTACGCCAGCCGGGCAACGTCACTGTATGCCAGAAGACCACCGAGACCTCCGTCACTGACGAACTCGACGCTTCGCGCCTGATGAACTACTATTACGACGTGATAACATACGTCGGCACAACTCGCGGTGAGACTGTTTCTTCCAACAAGGTGACTGTCGGGGATGCTCTCTCGATACCCTATACCGAGAACTTCTCTAACGCCGACGATTTCAACCTGTTCAACATCATTGATGCCAACAACGACGGCCGCACATGGGCGTACAACTACGGCGAGGCAAAGAGCACATACAGCGTGACACAGGCCATGAACGACTGGCTCGTCACGCCGCCGCTGAAGTTTGAGGACGGATACCTCTACACACTCCGCTTCAAGCTGCACACTGCCGGTTTTACTGAGAAGATGCGCGTTGCCATCGGCAATGACGCGACTGTCGAGGCCATGTCTACGGAAATTATGGCTCCGTTCCAGATTACTGACCGCAACTACACCGAATTCAAGTGTACGTTCAACCCCGGCGCGGGCGACAAGCGCATCGGTTTCCACCATATCAGCGATGCGGAGAGCGGCAACCTGTTCCTCGACGACATCGAGGTGATACTCGGCGCGTCTGTCAAGTCGCCGGCCGTGGTGGAGGACCTCACCGTTACCCCTGCCGACAAGGGTGCGCTCAGCTGCACGGTTTCATTCCGCGCTCCGAGCAAGTGCGTTGACGGCTCTGACCTCTCCTCAATTTCGCGCATTGTCCTCTACAAGGGCAACAAGATCATCAAGTCGTTCTCTGCTCCCGCCCCCGGCGCAACGCTTTCGGAGGCCGGTATCGCTTGCGACGCCGGTGTCAACGAGTTCCGCGTCATCGCCTCCAACGATATGGGCAACGGCCTCGAGGCGACAGCTTCTGCATACATCGGCCTGGACAAACCCGGCATCCCCAACAACGTCCGCGTGGTAGAGGGTGACGAGGAGGGGTCTGTCGTCCTGACATGGGAACCTCCCACAACCGGCGAGAACGGCGGTTACATAGACGTTGACAATCTCAAGTATCATGTCTGCACACAGAATTTCGAGACTGGCGGCGTTGACGTGGTGGCTATGGATGTAGAGGGCTGCGAGTTTGTGGACTATCCCGCTATCGAGGGACAGCAGGGCATGGTGGCTTACTATGTCTATGGTGTCAACGAGATGGGTGTCGGCTACGGCTGGATTTCCAACACGCTCGTAATAGGCACTCCCTACGCGCTCCCCTTCGAGGAGTCATTCGCCGGCGAGGGCGCAAGATACTCCACTTGGCGTTCACAGAGCCAAGACCCTGACAGCCAGTGGGGCATAGCCGCTTCCGGTACATATCCCGCAGCTGCTCCTTACGACAATGACGGCGGTCTGCTCACATTCCAGCCGGGCATCGAGGGCGCGAAGTCGGTCATCACCAGCGGCAAGATTGCCATGGACAAGGCCTCGAACCCTGTGCTTGAGTTCTATTACTACTACAACAGCCTCGGCTCGGACAAGATTTTCGTGCAGGTTTCGACTGACGGCATCGACTATGAGACTGTCAAGTCTGTCGATATGGCTACGGAGTCTGGCGTGAGCGGCTGGCGCAAGGTGAGCGTTCCCCTCACGAAGTGGGCTAAGCGCAGCCACATACAGCTCGGTTTCGCCGTTGAGTGCGGCAACGACCTCTCCAACATCCACTTTGACGACATCGTGGTGCGTAATGTCCTCGACAAGGACCTTGCTGTGGTGTCAATAGCTCAGTCTGCCCCCTTCGAGGCCGGCAAGGAAAGCAGCATCAAGGTAAACGTGGCCAACCTCGGCTCTACCGACGCTTCTGCATTCACAGTGTCGCTCTACCGCGACGGCAAGGAAGAGAATACCCTCAACGGACGCAACCTGAACGCCGGCGAGCAGCGCGAATATGAGTTCCCGCAGACTCCTGACCGCACCTTCGGCTCAAAGGCTGTATACAGTGCCCGCGTCACCCTGGAGGGCGATGCCAACACCGCAAACGACGTGTCTGCCGACCTTACCGTTTCGATCAAGCTCCCAGCTCTCCCCGTGGTTGACAACCTCACCGGCTCGTTTGACGCAAGCACCGGCACTGCAAGCCTCTCGTGGTCTGCTCCCGATTTCTCGGCTGCTCCCCGCGTATATGACGGCTTCGAGGACTACCAGTCATTCCTCATCCGCGACTTCGGCGACTGGATGACGCTCGACCGAGACAAGGGCTCGACGGTATATTTCAGCAACGTGCCGATGTGGACCAACTGCTCCGCTCCCCAGGCATACATTGTCTTCAACCCCAAGGCCGCACAGGTGGACGAACCCAACCCCGACGGCACCCCCTCGATGTTTACCAACCACGGCGGCGAGCAGATGCTCATCTCCTTCGCTTCCGAGACCGGTACAAACGATGACTGGCTGGTTTCTCCGCGCCTCAGCGGCAACGCTCAGGAGGTTTCCTTCTGGGTCAAGGGCCTGACCATGTACTACGGTGCTGAGACATGGGAGTTCCTCGTCTCTACTGGCGATTACCGCGAGAACATCTCCGACTTTGTTGTCATGGAAGGTGTCGGCGGCGACGCGTCAGAGGACTGGACCGAAATCAAGGTGAATATCCCTGCCGGTGTCAACTATTTCGCAATCCACTGCACATCTGCCGACAAGCTCGGTTTCTGCGTTGATGACATCACGTTCATCCCGCATGCTACCGAGGGCATAGAGCTGCTCGGTTACGATGTATACTGCAACGATGCCAAGGTCAACGAAACCCTGGTTTCCGCAACCTCGTTCTCACAGGCCGGACTCGACCCGATGAAGGACTACAAGTACAACGTGGTCTGTGTCTTCAACATGGGCGACTCTGCATTCTCCAACGACTGCATCCTCAACGGCGCAGGCGTTGACGGCATCGGTGCTGACGCTGTGAGCGTTGTGGCTCGCAACAGCCAGATTGTGATTTCCGGTGCGTTAGGCAAGCACTTTGCCGTGTACACTCCTGCCGGCGTGGCTCTTGCCTCGGGCATTGCTGCCGGCGTGCAGACTGTTCCCGCTATGCCGGGCATCTACCTCGTGACCGTAGGCTCTGCTGCCTACAAGGTCTACGTG
>SAMEA104315438__coassemble_1193_pt1 | contig 10932 bp, 6 predicted proteins | sample SAMEA104315438__metabat2_high_PE_015 | metagenome-assembled genome bin SAMEA104315438 (sample SAMEA104315438) | gut metagenome | biome: Monkey gut; feature: monkey-associated habitat; material: faeces | place: China | collected 2013 | reverse complement strand
AGAGATATTCTTTCCTTATATATGCCGCCATGCCTTCAGCGATGCATCGTGTATAGAGAGCCAGCGCCTCTGCATGCGAAATCTTTGCCGACTTCAGTTTGTCTATTGCATCCTTGATTTTTCCGTTCTGCGGGTCGTCGAAATGGAATTGCCCCATGTTCAGGAATGACACGAGAGCCACGTCCCATTGCTTTTCGGCAATCCCAGAATCAATGGCCTTGTCGAGATACTCCCATATTTCGTCGGAAAACAGGTTGTTGCCATACATAGAATTGCAGGACAGATAAACTCCTCCGATGTTCAGATACACATACGGCATATTTTGCTTGAAGTCACACTCCTCGGATATTTTCAGCGACTCGTTGAACATGTCCAGAGCCCTTTGGAAATCATAATAGAATAAACCGTAGATATACCCCTTGTTAACAAGAGCTGTGGCAAGTTTCCTTTGCAACTGACTGTCAGATGTGCCTTGCAGTCGATCTGCAATTACCGAATAGCACACCAAGGCACTGTCAGGCGAATTTCTCTGGTCGAATTCCTCTCCCATCTTCATCAGCCGGTCGATGGAAACCGTCTGCCATTTGGAATAAAGCTCAGACGGCAAATTTTCTGCCGCTTGAAGCATCACAAACCAACACAGGTGGATTATCAGTATAATGATACGATTCATAAATATCTATTTAGTCAGCAACACCGCTGTATGCCACATCAAGTAATCGATGTCAAAATCAACCTATACGGGAAAGAAAAACCTCCTTTAAGCGAAAGCCGTTGACATTCATATTTACCTGATTGTCAACGGCTTTTGAGGTTGAGCGGTAAACGAGGCTCGAACTCGCGACCCTCAGCTTGGGAAGCTGATGCTCTACCGACTGAGCTATTACCGCATTCGTGTGTCTGTGACCATAGGGGCTGTCGCCCTCGGTTCACTCTGCAAAGTTAGTCATTTATGGCCATTCGTGCAAAATTATTTTTGCTACCACTGCTAAAAAACGGACACCCGGAACAGGCAAGCTCCGGGTGTCGCTGTATGTGTCACGCTTCTGCATGGCTGAAGCGTCTGGGTTCGCTGGCCAGATTATTTCTTTTCAGCGGCTTTCTTGTCGCAGCAGCTCTTCTTCTCGGCAGCAGCTTTCTTGCCGCAGCACTTTGTGGCTTTGTTGCAAGACTTTGCGTCGGCCTTCTTGCCGCAGCATTTCTTGGCTTTGTCGCACTTCTTGGCCTCTTTGTCGCATTTGGCCTTGTCAGCTTCTGCACAAGAGCCTTTCTTGCCGTTGCCGCATTTTTTCTCGCAGGCTTTGGCGTCTTTGCCGGCCTTCTTGCATTTGTCACACTGCTCGAATTTGGTCGACTTTTCCTTGGTCGTAGTAGTCTGTGCGGAAACGCCGAAGGCGAAAAACGCCATTGAGAGCATCAGGATGCTAAGTTTCTTCATATCTGTATTTGTATTGTTTGATTGTCGCAAAGTTAATAGTATAACGCGGCTCTGCCAAGGGAGTGACAGACTTTAACACATTTAACAACTTCGCTTTTGTCAGAGCGAGCGTGGTGTTATGCGTATGACCTGACGGTCGTTGTCGATCTCGATGCGGCCGAGGCGTGCGAGGACTGTCTGTCCGAGCAGCAACGGAGCGGCCAGACTGTTGACCACGCTTGCCTGTACGTCTTTGAGCGTCACTCCGCCCAAATCGACTTCAGCAAGACGGATTATCGTGCCTTCGGACACGCTGCCGGTGGCATCTATGAACTGCTGGGTTCCGATGATGTCCTTGTCCTTGATGTATCCGTTCTTGTACATGAACGTGGCCTCGACGTTTGACATTGAGACGGTCGCAGCGCCAGTGTCGAAGACAAAGTGAAGCGGCAAACCGTTGATGTGACATTTCACCTCAGTCACGCCGCCCTTGCGTGTAAATGGTATTTCAGTCACGCCGTTACCGGAGGCTACCCTCGAACCGGAGGCCTCATCCGCATCGACTGCAGGCATTTGCGTTGTCTGGGACTCGTCATTTCCCGACGTGGGGACGAAGCCGAGGCGCAGGAACAGCGCGTCAAACTCTTTGGTCTCACGCAGTGAAATTAAGTCGTAATCTTGAAGCAGGCGCACACAGTCGTCATAGCCGCAATCGACAGCTTTGTTGAGGCATTCCATGGCCTTGGCGTTATCGCCGATGCGGGCATAGACGCAGGCTGCATTGTAATATGCATTTTTCTTGTCGCCATCGTTTGCCGCGATATATTCCTGCAAAACCTCGATAGCCTTGTCATTCTCGCCGAGACCAGAATAGGCGTATGGCAGCAATATCCCGGTACTGGCCACATCGCCGTTTGACTGTTTGATGACTCGGTTGTAGTCCGCTGCCGCAAGAGCGGCATTGTCCGCCAATCGGTAGCAGTCGCCGCGCAGAACAGTTGCTGTCATGCGCACATCGTCAGACAAGCCAGCATCGGAAGCCATGTAGAGAGTGTAGTCCTGTGCAGCTCCGGCGAAATCGCCGCTGAAGGACTTGAGCATCGCGCGGCGAAAAATGAGGTCCTGCTTGGTAGCCTCGCCGCTGCTTTCGGCAAGCAGTTCATCGAGCAGGGCGACAGCCTCGCCTCCGCGTCCGAGCATCGTAAGGCGTGAGGCCTTGTCTACCTTGTAGTTGATGTCGTCCGGGTCAAGGTCTATAGCATATTCTGAACATTCGAGAGCAGTGCTGAAGTCAAGCTGGTTGTAGTAGCACTGCCCCATACGGTTGTAAGCCTGTGCAGAGGGGGAAATCTTGTTCGCTGCCGAATAAGCGGCTATTGCGTTTTCATAGTCGTGGGTCGCTTCATAGAGTTGTCCTTCAAAGTATGGCCACATCACGTTTGACGCATCAACGACCATCTTGTAGTTAAGTTTCTCATGCATTGCGGCTACCATCTCGGGGTCATCTGCATCAATCTCGTCAAAGGCAGTCCGGTTTTGCAACTCCAAGGCGCGGACAATGTCATCAGCGGCCTTGCGGAACTGCCTCTGTTCCATGTATGCATTGGCTCGCAGCGCGTATGTCGCGGCGTAATCAGTATCCAACTGCAAAGCCTTGTCACACCATTCCGCCGCCTGGCGGAAATTGCCCCGCGTAAACTCGTTGAGGCCAAGGCAGACCATAGAGCGCGTGTCAGCCTTGTTGATCTCGAGCAGCTTCTTATAATCAGCGTCAGAGGCGTCTAAGTTTCCCATGCAGAACAGCAGGTAGCCTCGCCAAGAATACAGGTCGGTATCGTCGGGAGACAGTTTCACCGCCACGTTTATGTCATTGAGAGCCTTGATGGTGTCGCCCAACGCGAAATAACACTGCCCCCGGTAATACAGCGCGTCGCTGCGCGGGAACGTCCCCTTTTTCGGCAAGTATTTCACCGCCTGGTCGAGCGGTTGAATGGCATTGCCGTACATTTCCGCGCTATAATAAATTACGCCTGTGATCAGGTTTGCCTCACCGCTTTTAGGGTTAGCAGACACTTCCTTTTCCACATACCCCATGGCCTCGGCATAGTTGCCGGCTTGCAGTTCCTCGAGAGCACGAGTGATGTTGTACGGTTGGTCATCGCCTTTCTTGGCAGCGAGAGCCGGCAGTGTCAACAGACATATTAGGGCAGTAATCACTGCACCGGCGAAATATTTGTGCGGTTGGCTGTTAGTCATTGGCTTGTCATAAATTTGGTTGTGCGAAATTACGCAAAAATATCCGAATATACAACGCTGACCGAGATTTTCCCGCGAAACACCGTCAGCCTACGCGCAGACAGTGCAGAAGGAGACACCGCTGCAGGCATCGCGTCCCGGACACCGTTTGAAGACCTCCTGAAATACTTCTTATACGGTCAAAGCAGCTGGCAATGTCAATAGATGGCTTGGCGGCGTGCAATGCCGCCAAGCCATCGGCATTATTCCAATTTTATAAACGGCTCCTTGAAATTGAAGTTGATTATGCGTTCGACAAGCTTGCAGTCATCATCATCCCTGTGCTTGTTGTAAAAGTCGAGCAAAACAGCGCCCATGCGCAGCGGTCGGACCTTATTGTCGGTGGCGATACTGTCCAGTATCTGCTTCAGTGCCGGGTTCATCTCCGGTTCGATGCCTACCCCACCCCACGCATAGTCCCATGGCGTATGCGTCACGCGACCGGCTACACTGTTGAATATTATGTGCATCTTATTGTTGTCGTTGTCACAGGCAGCCTTGATGGCGGCGCATACCAGTTCGCGTTTTTCACGCGTGTTGTGTATTGCCTCCGAAGTCGAGTAGTATCGGTCTTCAATATAGAAGATGTTGTGCCCGTTGTTGCCGTCAGCCTTGACGCCGTCATCCGGCCATACGCTACGCACGTCTATGCCGCCGTTGTCGGTTTCTTTGTAACGGCGGAAAAGCACCACCTTGCCGCGGACTTCACCCAGACGCGGAATACTGTTGCCCGTCCAGATGTTTTCCGGCTTAAAGTACTCGGCCAGGCTTTCTGCTATTTCGTCATCGTCCGTATGGCTGTTCAGCTGCATGATTATCGTTTCACCCGGGTGTTCCTTCAAGAAGAGGGTGAAGTCGTTCCACACGTCCTTAAAGTCTATGTCGCAATCCGTGATTCCGTGACGAATATCCATCTCCTCGTCCACACGGATATCGAAGTATCGTATACCGTCATTCAACTGCTGCATAATATTGTAATTCTGGCATTTGCTCATTCCCGCACTGACAAATTCGCCAGTTCCCGAGTCATGAGTTCCCGGAATGGAAAGCTCGTATAGATACAAGTCGTCAGACAGTGCCGTCATCCAGTTTCTCGTATCGTCGACGGAAGGCTTGAAGATAACCGTAAACGACTTCTTGGCATTCTTCGGATCGGCGATATAGAGTTTTTCCGTATACGGATTGTCCAGGACAGCTCCGTTTTTCACATTCGTGAACACGTCTTTGTCCGCCCCGGAGACATCCTGCCTGATTGTGAACGAGATGTCTGCATCGCACTCTACAATGTACCGTGGACTGCGGCCAAGCTCGAAGTTGGCGCTCGAACGATGCTCCTGGCCGTCCAGAGGCGAGTTAGAGCTGGTCACGTAGCAATAACCGCCCTCGTCAGGGATAATCCGGTATGTTATGGTGAAGCTCTGTGTGGCATTCTTCGGGTTGGCAATATACAGCTTGTCCGAACTAATGAAGTCGGTGACTGCATTGTTGTACAAGGAGGTAGCAAACACTCCGTCAGTCCCGGACTTGTTGATGTTCACATCAAAGGTGATGTTGTCATCGTCACACGTCCACAGAATCTTGCCGCTGTTCATACCCTTGGTACTGAAGTCATCGCTGGAACGGTGCTTCTGTCCTTTCTTCGGGCCCTTTTCACTCACCACAGTCCTTTTCTCGACGTTCTTTTGCTCCCCTCCTATCGAGGGATTCCAGTCTCGACCTTTATCGTCGTCGCATCCGGTGACCAATATGGCGCACAATGCCATTAAAACGGCCGGCAAAAATCTTGTTTTGTTCATATATAAAGCAGTTTGATTGAGGATTATTATTTCATCATGTACCTTTAGGACATTGCCATAGCGTTTCACCGCCGACCTTGCCTTGGGATATGTACGCCGCACTTGCGCCGTCTTGGCTGCAAAGTTCGCAATAATATGCTTTATATCCAAATGTTTTTTCGAATTTCGCATCATGATTTCATGGCTTCTTCATTTAACTTGGCTTGGTTATCCAGATAACCGGCTTTTTATAGGCGGCATTTTTCAGGCATCAGGATGTTCCGGATAGCCGCCGGCACAGCAGCGTCTGTCAGCCTCCGCACAGACTATGTAATGACCTTGTGAACCGCCGGGGCTGCCAGTGCGTTGATACACTGACAATGAAAACTATAATTATCTCAATCACAAGGTTATGAAAAAGTACAGATGCACAATGTGCGGCTGGGTCTACGACCCGGCAGAAGGAGACACCGGCGTCGCGCCCGGGACACCGTTTGAAGACCTCCCAGACGACTGGGTATGCCCGGCGTGCGGCGCGGCAAAAGAGGATTTCGAGCCGATCGACGGCTAACCGCACTCATTCTCCTTCAACCACGAGGGTGTGCCAAAATAGGCGCATCCTCTTTTTATGCGCATTTTGACACACCCGCCGTTCGCTCTTCTTAATCTCTGAGAACTCGGAGTTCTCAGAGTACTCAGATAGCAGCCTCACTGCTCATTTGAGCAGAACTGGACGGGAGCGGTGGATATAAACGCCGGGGCGCGTGGGGCGGTCGCCGTCGCTGACTTTGACACCCGCCAGGTCATACCATGCGGCATCACCGGTGTCGCCGTATACATCGCTTACACCGCCGCCGTCATCGGCAAAACGGCATAAACGGCTGAGTGCAGAGGTTGCGCAGCCGGTAGTGCTGTCAAACAGCGGCGCATTGTACCACCCCGACAGCGATGTGCCGTAGGCATTGTATTCCGGCCACCACCAGAAGAGGCCAGTCACATGTTCATAGCCAGCCAAAAGCGCGACAAGGTCGTCGGCAAATTTCGCCTGGCCAGCATCGCTGTACGGATATGTGCCAGTAAGGTCGAATGTCGTGCCGGGAACTGCCCACTTGTATGAATAGCCGGTTTCAACTATCATTATTTCACGGCCGGGAAAATTGCGCGTCAGCTGGTCGAGGGCGTTGCGCAGCACCGACAAGCCGCCGTGCCAATAAGGGTAATAGCTCAACCCGATGATGTCGTAGTCCACCGACATATCCCTCATTTGCGAGTAGAAATTGTTCATAACGGCTGTATCGGCAACACGTTCCGTATGCAGAATGGCCCGTGCCGAGGGGCAAACCTCGCGGCAAGCGCGTATAGCGTTGGAAAGCAGCTGTCCGAGCCGCTGCCAGTTGGCATCACTGCCCATGTATGTGCGCTTCTGCTGCGCCTCGGGAGTGCCTACAGGACCCCAGAGCATGCCGTAGCTGATTTCGTTGCCGGTCTGTATGAAGTCCGGGGTTGCGCCGGCATCAGCGAGTGTCTGCAACGTCTCGCGAGTATAGCTGTAGATGCGCTCACACAGCTGGCTGTCGGCCAGTCCTGCCCATTGCGCCGGGGTCCACTGCTTGGCGGGGTCTGCCCATGTGTCGGAATAGTGGAAGTCAAGCATCAGCGCGTAGCCGGCATCCTTGATGCGGCGGCACAGCGGCAGGATGTACTCCATGTCCTGGCAGGCGTTGGCATCCTTGTCGCTGCCAGTGTATTGGCCGGGGTTGACAAACAGCCGCACGCGCATGGCGTTCATCCCCTGCGAGCCGAACCAGGGCAGCACATCGGCAATGGTGTTGCCGTCATGATCGAGGTACACCGCGCCAGCATTCTCGTATTCCGGCAGCAACGATATGTCACCGCCGACATAGCGTGCAGCCGCTGTCGCCGGCAGTAGTGCAGCGACAGCGATGATAACGGCAAGTAATCTTTTAGTCATAGTAGTATGTGTATTTTTGGAAGTCGTTTAAGTGACATGCAGAGCATGGAGTTGCGTCAGTTGACGCGGTTGACGGGCTTACCGCCGATGAATGCGCGGACGTTGCCTACGGCGATGTCCATGAGCCGCTTGCGGGCTTCAAATGTAGCCCATGCGATATGGGGCGTAATGAAGCAGTTGCGGGCTGTCAGCAGGGGATTGTCGCTGCGCGGCGGCTCTGTGGAAAGCACATCCAAGCCGGCGGCGTAGATGCATCCTCCATTTAGAGCATCAGCCAAGGCAGCCTCGTCAACGAGCGGGCCGCGCCCGGTATTGATGAGTATTGCCGTTGGCTTCATCATCGCAAGGCGGCGGGCATTTGCCATATTGCGGGTTTCGTCGGTCAGCGGACAATGCAGCGACACAATGTCGCAGGTAGCGAAAACGTCATCGACAGACTGCGCTTTGAGCATACCCTCGGGGAGGTCTTCCTGACGGCGCGAGGTGACGATGACCGGCTGCATGCCGAAAGCAGCGGCAATTCGTGCCACCGTGCTGCCGATGTTGCCGAAACCTACTATTCCCATGCGCTTGCCGGCAAGCTCTGTCAGCGGATAGTCCCAGTAACAGAAATCGGGGCTGGACGACCACCGCCCCTGCCGGTTCTCGGCAGTGTAATGCTCTGCACGTCCCGTTATCGAAAGGATGAGCGAGAACACAAGCTGCGCCACCGACATGGTGCTGTAAGCCGGAATGTTAGTAACGACAATGCCCGCCTGTGCAGCGGCTGCGGTGTCAACCACGTTGTAGCCGGTGGCAAGCACGCCGATATACTTCATCGACGGGAGGCGGCGTATCGTCTCCGCGTTCAGCACCGTCTTGTTGGTAATCACGATTTCCGCGCCCTCTGCACGCTCCACGGTGTCTTCGGGAGCTGTGCGGTCATATACGGTCAGGTCGCCGAGCTGCGCGAGCGCGTCCCAACTCAAATCGCCCGGGTTGAGGGCATATCCGTCAAGAACTACTATTTTCATAACTGAGGTATCTGTTGTAAACTTATGCATTTGCTGTACCCCGGCGGCATTTGCCGGAGTGGCCAGACACAAAGTTACAACAAATTATCTTAACCGTCAACACAAAACAATCGCTGATATTGCATATCAGAGGCGATATTACTAACTTTGCCGCGCGAAATAATAACCAACAACCTAATCGACGAATGATGAAAAACTATCATGGCGCACTCTGCGCTGCATTGTTAGCCATCACCATTCCCATTGTCAGCCCGCAGGCTTCCGCTGCACCCATTGCCAGGGAGATCCCCGCAGATGCCGTGGTCTATCCTGACGATGCCCACCAGGGCGACTTAACAGTGGAATGGGATGTGGCAAAGCGTAATTTCAAAATCTCGTACATTGTGCCTTCTACCGGCTACTACTACGACGATGACTCCAACCCGGTACACATTGACCTTGAGAACGTCACCAAAGTGGTGTTCTCACGCGACCTCGGCTACGGCAAGACCGAAATAGCAACGATCGACAACCCGGCACCTGGAAACACCGTCAGCATCACCGATGCCGACGTGCTTTCAGGCAGCACTTACGACTATTCCGCAGTCTGCTATGTCGGCGAGAAGTACAACTCCACGCTGTCGGTATACAGCGTCACCGCCGGCTCGCTCCCCGCACCAGTCAGCGATGTGACAGTAGCCACCACACAGGGCAAAGCTCCCGTGACCGTGTCGTTCACCGTGCCTTCGACTTACTCTGACGGCAAAACCCCTATCAGCACAATCACCCGCGTGACGGCTATCGAGACCGAATATGACTGGATTGAGGGAGACATCGAGCACATGCGCGGCTCTGTCGAGAATCCCGCTCCAGGCAGCCGCCAGCAGATAGTGTACACCGGCTCTGACCTGTCTGAAAACACTTCGCACACATGGACACTCACAGCAGAGGGCGGCGACGGCAAGAGCGAGCCGGTCAACGTGCAGTTCTTCCTCGGCAACGACCGTCCGTCACAAGTCACCAACCTCAACGCGACAATCAACGCCGAGGGCAACGTGGTGCTGACATGGGACGCTCCAGAAAAGGGCTACCAGAACGGCTACATCAACCCGGCTGACACTCGCTACAAAGTTTCAACCAAGCCGACCCCGACTTCATGGGACGAGACGGTAGTGGCGACAGACATCGCCGAAACTACATACACATTCGTGCCGCAGGGTGATGCACAGCAGTCGCTCGTGTTCTGTGTCAAGGCGTACAACAGCGTGGGCGAAAGCGCAACAGAGACAACACCATCATTGGTCGTAGGTCCGGCAGAGGCACTTCCCTACACCGAGGGCTTCGACGGCGGCGAAGAGTACTCACGCGCTCCGCAGCACGTCTGGGGCACTTCGACCACCTCGACATCAACATACCCGACTACCTGGAAATTCGACAGTTACGCATACATCGGCTCTGACAAGGTGACTCCGCGCAGCGGTGATGGCGGCTTTGCCGATATGCGCTATTACTCGTCAGCCTCGGAGCAGACACACGACTACCTCACCTCTGGCAGCATCAACGTCGCCGGGCAGCAAGCCGTGCAGCTCTCATTCTGCCACTATGCGGCAGCCAACAACAACACGTCAACCATCACCGCGTGGGTGTCATTTGACAAGGGCGAGTTCCAGCAGGTATACACTGGCAGCGTCGCTGCGGCTGAAGCAAAATGGGTGGACGTGACACGCAAAGTGACTGTACCCGCAGGAGCATCGACTGCCGTAATCCGATTTGAGGCATTCAACGGCTCAACTCCCGAAACCGTCATCATCGACGATATCAAGCTCGAGAGCGCACAGCCCGATGCGATAGTATACCCCGCTTCTGTCAGTGACTTCACAGCAGAAATGAACGAGGCCGGCAATGCTATCGACATCGCGCTTACCGCGCCGACGCTGAGCCACGCTTCGCTCGGCGAGGTACACGGCGAACCGCTCACCCGCATCTCCAGCATAAAGCTGTACCGCAACATCAGCGGCGGCGAATACGCGCTCATCCACACATTTGACAACCCCGCACCCGGCGAGAGACTCACATATTCCGACACAGATCTCGCAGTCGGCGGCTCATACTACTACCGGGCAGTAACATACATCGACGACCGCTGCGACTACGGAGAATACCCCGACCATGAAGTGATGGTCGGCCAGCGTCCCGCCGACGTAACTGAGTTCACCCTCACCTCAACACGCGGCAACGCCCCCGTAATGGCAGCGTTCAAAGCGCCGGCTGTTGACACCGAGGGCAAGGAACTGACCGAAAATGTCAGCATCGTCCTCTCTCGCTATGACTACGTAGCGATGACATGGACTGACCTCAAGACTTGGGACAGCGTCGCTCCCGGCGAATACTGCTCATACTCTGACAACGGCGTCACCGCACAGAGCAACTACAAGTACCAGGTCAAGGCTACCGGCAGCGCCGGCGAGTCATACGGCATCT
>SAMEA104315438__coassemble_1185_pt1 | contig 11002 bp, 10 predicted proteins | sample SAMEA104315438__metabat2_high_PE_015 | metagenome-assembled genome bin SAMEA104315438 (sample SAMEA104315438) | gut metagenome | biome: Monkey gut; feature: monkey-associated habitat; material: faeces | place: China | collected 2013 | reverse complement strand
GCGTGTCGCAGGAGTGGCTGCCAAGGATGATCGATAGCGGCCTGGCGCAGTCGGACGCTGTTGTTGTAAGTCAAAACCCTGGCTATAACCAATCATTCTATGTCTCTCATTCTCATTGCAAAGAGGATAAGAGCAAAGTGGCATGGAGGATAATAACCAACTAAATCAGAAAGCATGAAAAAAGACTGGATGGTAAGAGAGTCCGAATTGGACGAGTATGAAATCAAATTGCTGACTTCAATTCTTGATAAATCATGTGTAGTTACAGGCTGTGCGGGAAGTGGCAAGTCTGTAATAGCGTTGCTAATGGCCAAGCGCATACAAAAGGAATGCGGTGACAACTATGAAATAATTGTTTATACCAAGTCGTTGCGCAAATATATGGCTTTGGGAAGTAGAGAATTGGGGCTTACAAAAGGCATATACTATCATTGGCAATGGAAAAAGCAATGTCATTGCCCTACAGCAGATTATGTTATTGTTGATGAGATACAGGATTTCACAGGAGATGAAATAGCAGAGTTTGCAAAAGCTGCAAACAAGCATGTTTTCTTTTTTGGGGATACAGCCCAGTCCATATTTGAAGACTTTAGACCTGTGGTCCCAATTTCTGACATTGACAAGTTTCTGCTGCCTGAACGCCCCAAGAAAGTAAAGCTGTTTTACAACTACTGTTTGCCTGTCCCAGTAGCACGATTTGTGCAGAATGTTGGCATTGACTTGCCCGATTTTGAAGAAGGAGTCTTTAAAAGCAAAGAAAAGGCGGCTCCGTTTGTTTTGGAATATGAGAATGTTCAAGATCAGGTAGCAGCGATAGTGCGAATTATCAACCGTAAAGATCTGGATGATGTTGCAGTTCTTCTTCCTGACGGTCAGAGCGTGAAGCTGGTTTGCTCTTTTTTGACCAAAATGGGGGTCAAGCATGAGTTCAAATATGAGGACAGGGAAACTGGGGCATGGTATGACACGTTGGATTTCAACACTCCTAACCCTAAGCTGATGACATACCACAGTGCCAAAGGCTTGCGGTTTGTGTCTGTATTTTTACCATGTGTCAGGAACTTTATTGGACTGAAAGCAGGAGACAGAAAGGCTCTGTATGTAGCCATGACCCGGACATACAGAGATTTATATGTCATGTACAGTGGTTCAATGCCTGATGTATTGAGTGGAATCCCAACCAGCCAATATTTGACAGTAGAGCCAGGTACGGAGACAATCGATGACATTTAAACCCACGATGATGAAGAAACTGTATATCCCGACATCTTCGCTGAACTTCAATAATATATTGTCCAGCGAGAGCATCTCTCCGAGGTCATTCTATGAACGCCGGGGATTCGGCTACCGCCGTTGGACTGCAATACCTGAGGATGAAAATGAAAACGTGATATTGCTCTATGAGACTCCGTTTTCATTTGATCGCCCGATAAGCGATGTCGAAGATCATCCGATGATGATTGAAATCACTACGGATGAAGATTTCCCATTGGCAAATGCTTCCGGGGTCAGATATAGCGACCATACCATATATCTCGACCCGTGGAATACAAAATTCATATTCTTCGAGGAGAAAGACAAAAGAGTAGCGTTATCTTTGTCTGACAATAGTCTGGAAACGAAAATGCTTCCTCTATACTCCAAGAACGGTATATGCTTGGGTCACTATGAAAAGTTGCGTATGCCAAGTGTAAAGCTGCAACAATCATTGTGTGTCAGCGGTTTGGAAAGGGACAAGCAGCTCAATAAGATAAAAGGCCTCCTGTATGGATATTACATCGGAGCAAACCTGTCATCGTCAAAGGAGACTGCTCTGCAATACCGCAACTTGATGGAGCTAAACAACTTAGTTGCATATATAATTTCATCTGGCAATGACATATTCTCATCCGAATCCAAAGTGAAGATTTCGGATTCGGTTAAGCAGATGCAGCAAGAAATTGAAGTTTATGACAAGCGAACTCATAAATTGTTGAACCCAGATAGCGGCGAAGTCCACGTTGTTGAGGGTGTGCTAAACTCAATATCCATATTGCCCGACAAACAAGAGAACGAACTTCTGGTTCGGTTGGTCAATAATGTCCAGGTGGACGGCAAACTGAGTTCTATAAAAGATGACGTATCAGATCAGATTACGGAATTTGCGAAGGAACTCTATGGCAGTGCTTGGGGGAACAGCATGATAAGACAGCAGCTGAATGGAATTCGCCGCTATGTGAGAGGGCAAGAGGCTGATGTCGATTGGAACAACACGCTTATTGCCTCAATAGCATCTGTCCTTTCGCGTGGAGATGAATGGGACAAGATGTTGTCATTCATGCGACGCAAAGGAATGTCAGACTACAGAGTGGCATTTGCGCTGTATGGTGCTTTTACAGGGTTTGCGAACATGACAAGAGATTTCACAGATTTGCTCTTAACCCTTGACAGCAAGTACGTGGCGGAGGTATATACAGAATTCCATGGTCAACTGCATGGCACACCGGTCAACACCACTGTGTCTGTAGGTGAGTGTTCGTCTGCACATTCACCTGTGACAAAGGCTCTTGCTAATGAAGGACGTATGCAGGAGGCTGCCAATAAGCCCCCAGTCGAGATTCTTTCAGTGATAGTAATGTCGGCATTCAACAAAATGAGTTACAGGGGCAAAGAGAAATTGCTGGAGCCTCTAAAACGTTGCTTGGAAGAGGTGGGTAAGGATGCGCCAGTGCCTCGGTTCCTACAAATCCTCGGCAAAAAGTATCAAAATGAAGGTTGGAAGAAGAGCAATAAGGCATATAAGAGATTGGAAGAGATTCTCTCCAAAGACGGCAAAATCGAGGAGATGAAAATGAATGATGACAAGAAACCGTTTGTTCAGAATCTGTTTGAAACCATAAAGTCTGGTGTTCAGTCATTTAGAGGTGGTGAATCAAGCGGCAAGAACTTAATACCGAAAAGCATAATAGATGACGACTCTGCAAAATCTCTGATTTTAGGCTGTGATGAACTTGGCATTCTCAAACAGCAAATAGTCCAAATATTCGAAGCATTTCAACGAAACTACAGAAACGGCTACTATTATGATCACAGAGACCAGTATCGCAGAAACAACGAAGATGTGGTAGGTCATTTCTGTAGGTGGATTTTTTCAGAGAAGAATAGCCAACATATAGATCGGTCTCAAAAAAATAAAGACAGAGTTGATGCGTTGAAAAAGAAATTGCTGGAAGTCTACCATGATTGAAAAAACATCAATTATAACAGACAGCGGAGAGCAGGTGAATGCTGTTGCGCCGGTGATAATATCGGCGAGCAGGTCAACGGATATTCCGGCGTTCTATGCCAAGTGGTTTTTCAACCGCTTGGTTAAGGGGTATTGCGTCTGGCGCAATCCGTTCAACCAAGAGCCGCTGTATGTGTCGTTCAAAAACATGAAGGCAATCGTGTTTTGGACCAAGAACCCCAAGCCGATAATCCCGCACCTTTCAGAGCTTGACAAACGAGGCATTCACTATTATTTCCAAGTCACGCTGAATGATTATGTCCGCGAGGGTTTTGAACCGAATTTGCCGTCAGTAGAGGAGCGTGTCGAAACATTCCGCAACTTATCGAATTTGATTGGCAAGGAGCGTGTTATATGGCGGTTTGACCCGCTTATAATAACCCCTGAAATCACGCCGAGGAACCTGTTGAGCCGGATTTGGAAAATCGGCAATATGCTGAAAGGCTGCACAGACAAGCTGGTTTTCAGCTTTGTGGACGTACTGTCATACCGCAAGGTGCAAAACAACCTTGTGCGAGACACCAACTGCTTCACGAAGGAAAATGTGGAGACTGCCGAGATGACAGCTGGACAAAAACTTGAAACCGTTGAGGGACTGGTCAGGCTTCGCGAAATTTGGAAAGAACAAGGGTGGAACTTGTCACTTGCCACCTGTGCAGAAGACATTGATTTGGATCAGTACGGGATAGAACACAACCGCTGCATTGACGGCGAACTGATGAAACGCATTTTTGCCGATGACGAAGAGTTTGTGTACTACCTGAACACAGGACATCTCCCAGAGCGCGATTTGTTCGGACAGTTGTCTCCGCGAAAACAGAAGAGTGCGACCGCGCTGAAAGACAAAGGGCAGCGCAAGATGTGCGGTTGCATGATAAGCAAGGACATCGGCATGTACAACACTTGCCGACACTTCTGCGTGTACTGTTATGCCAACACGAGCAAGACGAGCGTGTTGAACAACGCAGCGCGACATTCCGCAGACAGCGAAAGCCTCATCGACTGACCTCGCCGTGCAAGCACGGCAAAATTTGATGCCCGGGTGAGTGCGGGTGCGAGGGGTGCGGCAAAAAATGCGGGGCAAAATGCCACGGCTCTTTCATTTAAGATTTGACGAAGGCGCAAAAGTCCCCAACCCGCGCCTGGAGAGGCACGGGGTCATTAGGCGTTAATGAGTATCAGCGGCTTAGCGACTTGCGAAAAGCGGATTTATTTCATTTTCGGGGCTTTTTCTGCGACAGGAAGCGCATCAGGGCGGAGAAGCGAGCCGACATGCGGCGCATCAGCGCCGTCGCACCCAGCTTCCTGTCGGCTTTCTTCCGGCGGCGCGTCTTCCATGCGTTGATGATTGCAAGCGCCGCTTTCTGCAGCGTGTCAAGGTTGCGTGCAGCGCGGGCCCGCTTGCGCCGTATCTTGTCCTGTTTCATGCAGCAGTCCAGAGTCCAGTGCATGGACTCCACACTCCAGTGCCCCCGGGTGTATGACGAGTGCGCCTTAGCCGTCGCTCGCAGGCTCGACAGGTACAGCCTGATGTCGGCGGCGGGCTTGCCTCCGGCCTTTCGCTCCGTGCGCGTCTGCACCTCGACGACTGTCAGCGAGCCGTCCCAGCGCGGGTTGCCGCGCAGCAGGCCGCGGCCGTCGAAGACGCGGCAGGTGCGGCTCTCGATGCGCCCGTGAGCAAGGTCGGGCCCTTCGGTCAGCACGTCAGCCGGCACGGCCGACACGAGCTCGTCCTCCAGGCCGTAGCGCAGCGTTTTCTGGTTGGCTTTCAGCTCGATGACGAAGTTGCCGCCGCGCTGCCGGATGAGATCCATGATGCCCTTGTGGCAGAACATCGCGTCCGCCGTCACGACGCACCCGTCCAGGTCAAGCCGCCCGAGCAGTTCGGGCGCTGCTGTCTGCTCGTTGCTCTTCTCGCTGCACAGCTCCGTGGCGAACACAATGCCGCTGCGCGGCGAGTATGCCGAAAGTATGTCCGGGTTGCGCCCGTCTGCGTTCACCGTCCCCCTCGTCGCCTTGCCGTCGATGCAGACCGCTTCGCCCCCGCCCGTGCCGGCCTCGCTGCGGAATGCGGCGTTCATCTTCTCCAGGCAGCGCGCCATGGCCTCGTGGTCGATGCCCGCGCTGACACGGCTCATCGTCGGCTCCGACGGCACGCCGTTCTGCAGCATCCCCATCGACTGGAACTTCCGCAGGTTGGTTTCACCGAATTTGATGATGTCCGCCCGCGAGACGCACTTCGACAGGCGTGCCAGGACCTCCAGGGCAATGATGTGAGCCAGTACGTGGCGGTGGTTGCCCTTGCCGGTGCGGCGGAAGTCGGGCACGGAGCCTGCGAAATCGAGCAGCTCATCCATGAGGCTGCGGTCGGATTCAAATTTATTGATTACTTTTGCGCCTGGGTGGGGCTCGTCGGCCGAGCCCCACCCTTTTGGGTCAAGCGGCTTTTTTTTTGCTCATAAATATCTTATTTTTTTGCTTTAAAGTTACGGAAAAACCGCCGCTTGACCAAATCTTTTGGATGTATATTTCTTTGAATTACAGATATTTAACTGCTTATCCGCCTCTTCGGAGCAGGTCTGGAATCACTCCGTCCGGGAGGAAAATCCGACGCCTCCCGATGCTTGAATGATGCGCCTATAAAATAAGGCGAATCTTGAAACAGTCCCCCAAAGTTAAATGAAAGAGCCGTGGCAAAATGCGAGCTGCGATTTGGATATTTTGCGGCGTGTTATTAACTTTGCAGACAGGACTGGCGGCTCGGCCGTGAATGCGGGCTGCCGCCGGGCTTACAACATTGACTTTTTTGCTCCTGACGGCTCATGCCGCCAGGGTCTTAACCCTATATAACCAATATACTATCATGAATACCCCGGCAGAAATACTGGCAGAAAAACTCCTGCAGATAAGTGCTATAAAACTGCAGCCTAACAACCCGTTCATCTGGGCTTCGGGCTGGAACTCCCCTATCTACACCGACAACCGCAAAACCCTCTCCTACCCTGACATCCGCAACCTGATCAAGGTGGAGCTGTCGCGCATGATCATCGAGAATTTCGGCGACGTGGATGCCATTTCGGGCGTTGCCACGGGTGCTATCGCAGTGGGCGCGCTGGTTGCCGACACCCTCGGCCTTCCGTACGTCTATGTACGTTCCTCTCCCAAGGACCACGGACTGGAGAACCTGATAGAGGGCAACCTGAAGCCGGGACAGAAGGTCGTGGTGATCGAAGACCTCGTTTCCACAGGCGGCAGCTCGCTGAAGGCTGTGGAGGCTATCCGCAACGCGGGCTGTGAGGTGATCGGCATGACTGCCATATTCACATACGAGTTCCCGGTTTCCATCAAGCGTTTCCGCGAGGAGAACATCCAGCTGCTCACTATCTCCAATTACAGCACGATGCTTGAAGCTGCCCTGCGCACCAACTATATCCGCCAGGAGGATGTGGAGACGCTCAAGGAGTGGCGCAAGGATCCTGCCTCGTGGGTACCCAACAAGGAGAAGATGCTCTGATTCAAACCAACGATGCATCCTCTCACGGTTGCATGAACAAAAGACTACAACAATATGGCAACATACAAAAGCGACAAAGTGGAAGTGCAGTCGTCGGCGCAGTCGGTTTATGACCGCCTTTCCAACCCGGAAAACCTGCGTGGCCTAATAGCTGCTGCCCCTGAGGGCAGCCTGACGGCCGAGCAGAAGGCGCAGCTCGACAATATACAGCTGACCAAGGACAGCATTTCGATAACCGGCGGGCCGGTGGGCATGCTCACGCTGCGTGCCGCTGAACGCCGCGCCCCGGAGCTGATACGCTTTGAAGGGGAGAACACGCCTGTCCCGATGAGCCTGGAAATCGACATAAAATCGCTCGGCGACAGCCGCTGCGAGGCGCAGGTGAAGGTGGACGTTGACATTCCGATGATGCTCCGTCCGATGGTCAACGGCCCGCTTCAGAAGATGGTCAACCAGTTTGGCGAGTTGCTCCGCCACCTGCCTGCGGAATGATAAGCCTCATCAACATGAATACCGACAACGCAATGCGCCGGCTGGGGATACGCCTCCTGCCGGCGGTTGCAGCACTGGCTGGCGTGGCAGCAATGGCCGGCGGCTGCAATTCGGTGGTTGACGACCGCATCCCGGCAGTGCCAGTGACCATCAACCTGTCGGATGCCGGGCGTTGGAACACCTACGGCGTTTCCGGCTTCGGCATATACCGCTATTTCATACGCCCGCTGCACGAGCCTTCCAATTTCCCGTATACGGACCAGACGTACACCGGCTTCGGCGGCGTGCTGCTCATCGGCGGCATGGATCCGTTCACCGCCGACACGCAAGTGCCGCTCGCTTACGACCTGGCATGCCCGGTGGAGTGCCGCACTGACGTGCGTGTGCGCATTGACGAGAACAAGTATGAGGCGGTCTGCGACGTATGCGGCTCTCGCTATGACGTGACCATGGCGGGCGGCTCGCCTGTTTCCGGGCCGGCAGCCGATGGCAACAACAAATACGGGCTGCAACGCTACCGTTGCGAGCCTACCGCTTTGGGCGGATATATCATAACGCGCTGATCCGCAGCTGTGCGGAAGCGCGTATGCACTTGAACGAACTGACGTAGCAGAATGGAATACCTGCTCTATATGCTTTGGCGAGGACTGGCCGTCGGTGTGCTTGTTTCCGCACCGATGGGCCCGGTGGGCATGCTGTGCATCCAGCGTGCGTTGCACCGTGGGCGGCGTGCCGGCCTGTACACAGGCGTAGGCGCGGCAGTTTCCGACCTGCTGTATTGCCTCATCACAGGGTTCGGCCTTTCGTTCATCGAGGATTTCCTGAAGCAGAACGAGAGCATAATCACGCTGGTCGGCTCTGCGGTGCTGATAGCCTTCGGCGTTTACCTGCTGCGCAGCAACCCCTCCAAGGGGCTGCGGACACCGCAGGAAAACCGTGGCTCGATATACAAGAACATACTCACCGGCTTCCTGTTCACTGTCTCCAACCCGCTGATACTCTTTCTGATAATAGGATTGTTTGCGCGGTTCAACTTCCTTGCGCCCGAATTGCAGTACTATCATTACTTGGTCGGCTATGCCGGCATCCTTGCCGGAGCGTTGGCTTGGTGGTGGCTCGTGACGGCGTTTGTGGACAAGGTGCGGGCGCATTTCAACCTGCGCTCCATGTGGCTGGTCAACCGCATAATCGGCGGCATAATACTGTGTTTCGCGCTGGTGGGCATTTTCACCGGCATAAGGGACATGGTGCAATGAAACGGGTATTTGCAACTGTCCTCGCCGTGTCAATGGCTGCTGTCTCATACGGCGAGGTGTACATGAACGGCACACGCGGCTTCGCGTGGCTGGAGGGGCAATGTGACGACTCCGCAGACAGCTGTCTGTGGAGGACTGTCCCCGCTGCGCCGGGGGCGGCTGACTTCACCCTGCGCCTGATAGCAGCCAACCGCCACAATATGTCCGGGACGAAATACTCATATACCGACAGCCGGGGAAAGACACGCCGCGTGCAGCATCCGGCGTGGCAGATATGCCTCGGCGACACCCTTGGCCGCGAGGTGACGGTGCGGCTGGCAACAGACTTTGACGACGGCATTACCGGGTTTGAGCGCGAGACTCCGCAGCTGACCATAACAGGCACTGACGGCAAGGCGCGGACAATAGACATGCCTGACGGCATCGGTCGCGGCGCACGCCGCTTCCAGCTCATTTTGCGCCGCTACGGCAGCAACATCTCTCTCGCTGCCGGCTATGACGAGATGCGTGATGTTTGCACATTTGCCGCCGGCGACGATTTCACAATCAGCCGCATACGGCTTGGCGTAGACCCCGGCGGCTGCCTCGAAGTCTTGTCGTTGTCTGTGGAAGAAGAAGCAGACGTGTTCGGGGAGCTGGAACAGTCGCGCCTGTCTGTGGCACGCATCTCCGAACAAATTTCTGACAGCGGAGACCCTCGAGCCGGGTATTGGACACTTGCCGGGCGGTCGCTCGACGAGAAACTGATGCGTACGGGCGGCAGCTATACGCTTGCCATGACCCCAGACGGCAATGGCGGATATACTCTATACTATATGGAAGGGGCAAGAATGAACAACAGCCGCTGGCGGCCCGGCATGGTGAAATGCCGGCTGACGCCGCTTGCGGGGTCGCGTTACGACGCGGTGTGGACAGATGCCGAGGGCGTACAGCTGCACCATGACGTGGTGGCGACAATGGACGGCGACAACACGCTGACAGTCCATTTTCCGCAGTTCAACTCCTCCGCCATCATTTTGCAACGCCTTGAAAACTATAAACCACTACCAGAATACCATGCCGATGATACCGACCCCTGACAAGCTGCCCGAATCCGTCCAGTCGTTCCGCACCCTGCGCGAGGAGGGATATATGTACTTTGACAAGACTACGTACATTTCCATGCTCATGCGACGCGGTCAGTATTATTTTCTCTGCCGGCCGCCGCATTACGGCAAGAGCCTGCTGGTTTCCACCCTCGCGGAGTGGCTGCGCGGCAATGCCGGGCTGTTTGAGGGGTTGAAATATTATCCCCGTGGCAATAAGCAGCACTGTGTGATAGCCCTCGACTTGTCTGCGTGCGGATACGCTTGCGGAGGTTCGCTCGACGGCTACCTGCGGCAGTATGTGCGCAAATGGGGCGTGGAGCAAGGCGACTTGTATGCCGGGCTGGACCCGCAGTCCGGAGTAAGCCAGCTGGCAGGGCTGATACAGGTAGAGTGCCGCCAAGGCCGCCAGGTAGCGGTGCTGATAGACAATTACGACAGTCCGTTGCTCTCGGCCTCCGGCGGCTTTATACGCAAAAAGGAGCAACTGTCGGCACTGTTCGACATGCTCAAGGCGGAGAGCAATCGCATCTCGTTCATGATGGTCGTCGGGGAAACGCCGATAGCCGAGTCTCCCGTCGGCGGGTCGCTGGAGTGGATGACTGACATATCCCGCGACATGAAGTATCAAAGCATCTGCGGCTTCACAATGGATGAGGCGCAACAGCTGTGCAACGCCATGCAATTGCAGCCGAGCATACTGGACGAGTGCCAGTGCTGTTATTTCAGTGACAATAAGGACGATGTCAAAATGCTGTCGCCGCATGAGGTGTGCGCCGCCCTGCGCACCGGAGTGGTGGCGGGACGCCCACTCAAGCGCGATAAGGTACGGCCTGTGGTGTCGCGGATGCTCGATATGCTGGAAAGAGGGAAGGTGGACTCGTTCATGGAACTGATGCAGGCAGTCATAGCCTCCCCGGCATACATGATTGTGGGCGTAGGCAATTACGAGAAGAGCTACCACCTGCTGTTCCACACCATAGCGCTGCTGCTGGGGCATCCCGTGGAGAGCGAGAGCATGAACATCGCCGGACGGCTCGACATGACATTGCGTACCAGGCACTTCATATACATCTTCGAGTTCAAGCTCGACGGCAGCGCGGAGGAAGCGTTGCAGCAGATTGAGGAGAAGGGATATGCGCTGAAGTACCGCGCCGACGGACGAAGAATCATCAAGGTGGGGGCAAACTTCTCGCGCAAGGCGCACACACTGGAGCGTTGGGAAGTGTCACGCGACGAGGGGATCGTCAACGACTGAACACGTTCAGGCTTCGGGCGCGGCGCACACCGCTTATCCACAGCCGGCAGAACCTCCGCCGTTCCCCGCGCGGCTGGCGCAGCGCGTGCGACAGCATATACAGCGGCCACAGGCGCGGATGCAGCCCGAGGA
>SAMEA104315438__coassemble_1165_pt1 | contig 11299 bp, 8 predicted proteins | sample SAMEA104315438__metabat2_high_PE_015 | metagenome-assembled genome bin SAMEA104315438 (sample SAMEA104315438) | gut metagenome | biome: Monkey gut; feature: monkey-associated habitat; material: faeces | place: China | collected 2013 | reverse complement strand
GAACTCGCGTTACTAGATAACAAGGATGCGCGACGTGTGCCGTATGATGCGACGCAGTTTCGTATGTGCCGCATGAGCGGCAAGTGACATAGTCCGTTCCCTCGACAGAGTAGCGGCAATCATACACCCTCCGCTGGGGTGAGAATAGCAAAGAGGTGCGTCGGTTGGCGCACCTCTTTGCTGTGTATAGGGATTATTATGGGTCAATCTTCGGTGAGCTGCTCGGGGACTGCAGCGATCTTGTTGTTGTGGTTGCGGATGAAGGTGAGAATTGCATCACGAGAGTCGCTCTGCGGTATGTCCTCCTCGATGCGGCGGACGGCATTCAGTACAGATGTGTTGCACTGGTAGATGTGGCGGTAGCACTTGGCGATGTTGTCGATAGTCTCCTCGGAGAAACCGCAACGGCGGAGGATGAATGCGTTCACGCCGTAGTAGGTGATTGGGTTGTGTGCCATTACGATGAACGGCGGCACATTGCCGTTGACCCGGCAGCCGCCCTTGACGAGCACCCATTCGCCCACTTCGCATCTCTCATGTATGAGCGCGTTTGAGGAGAATATGGTGCAGTTGCCAATCTTGCAGTCGCCGGCAATCTTGACCGCATTGCCGATGACGCATTTGTCGCCGATTGTGCTGTCATGGCCGACATGAGTCTGAGCCATTATAAAAGAACCAGAGCCGATGCGAGTAGCCTCGCCAGTACGGATTGAACGGTTTATGATGACGTGTTCGCGTATGACTGTTCCGTTGCCGATGATGACCTGGCTCTGTTCCCCTTTCCAGCGGAAGTCCTGCGGCGTGGCCGCGATGACAGCGCCGTCAAATACTTCCACATTTTCGCCCAGAATAGCCCCTGACAAAATTGAGACGTGTGGGTGAATGTGGCAGTTGTCCCCCAGTGTGACGTTGGCGTCGATGTAGGCAAACGGGTCGATGGTGACATTGTTGCCGAGTTTTGCATCCGGATTGACGAATGCGAGCGGGCTGATCTGTGTCATGGTTGAAATGTTTTAGAGGTTAGACGATGTAGGAGAGCGGGGAGGGAGGCTGTCCGAAAAGCCGCAAGGGGATGCTGGAAACGGTTTTACAGTTTCCTCGCAACCCCTTGCAGGTGGTCTGTCTCAAATAGAGAATGTCATATCAATATCCGCCACCTACAGCCTGATAGAGGCTTATGAGAGCGGATGCCTTGTCGTGCTTGTTGGCGAGGTTTGCCAGCTGCGCACTGAGGAGGCTGCTGCGGGCTGTGAGGATTTCGAGGTATGTGGTGGACTGTCCGAAGTTCATGAGTTCTTCAGTATATTCCACAGACTTCTCGAGCTGCTCAACCTGCTGCTGCAGGTACTGGCTCTTCTCGTCAGCCTTGTTGATGCTCACCATTGCATCGCTCACGTCAGCAGCAGCAGCAAGAACGGCGTACTCAAATTTGTTGAGAGCAACCTCCTGCTGAGCCTTGGCAGCCTCGAGCTGAGCGATGTTTCGTCCGCGTGAGAACAATGGGGCTCAGCTGTCCGGCAAGCTGGATAAACCATTTGCCGGGGTTGGTGATGATGCTTCCCAACAGGTTGGTAAAACCTCCCTGCGCAGATATTGCGAGGCTGGGGTAGAAGTTTGTGCGGGCAATGTTAGTCGCATAATATGCTGAGGCGAGTCCGCGTTCTGCGGCACGCACATCAGGACGCACAGCCAGATAGTACAGCGGTATGTCAGACTGTGTGGCAGCCGGCAGCTCGAAGTCGAGCGAGGATGAGACGGGCCATGTCTGCGGGTAGGTATTAAGCAGCAGCGACATGGTGTTTTGCATCTGTGCGATGGATTTCTCCAGGTCGGGGATGTTTGCCATGATGCTGTAGTAGTTGGCTTGAGACTGAACGACAGCAGACTCGTTGACACGTCCAGCTTCCTTCATCAGCTGCATTGTCTCGCACTGCTCCTTCCAAATCTCAGCGGTGTTGCGTGTCAACACAAGTTGCTCGTTGAGCCACACGAGGGCATAGTATGTGTTGGCGACGCCGCAGATGATTTGAGAGCGGACTGCGTGCTGGTAGTCCTGCGCCTGTTCCACATCAACCTGTGCCTTGCGCTTGTTGTTGAGGATTTTGCCGAATACGTCAATCTCCCATTGTGCGGCGAGGGGGAGGGTATAGCTCCAGTTCATGTGGCTGCCTCCGTAGCTTGCAGTTCCTCCGTTGGGGTTAAAGGATAGCGAGGGGAGGTAGCTTAGTTTCGCGCCCTTGAGCTGCGCCTGTGCCATAACTACGTTCTGGCGTGCGTTCTCGAGGTCAGTGTTGGCTTCGAGGGCGCGGTTGATGAGCGACTGTAGCTGCGGGTCGGTGAATACCTGCTGCCAGTCGAGGTGTGCCAGTGTGGTCGAGTCGGTGGCCTCTGCGGCACGCGCATAGTCATTGACAATGGCGTTGTTTTCGGGCAGCTCGTATTTCTTGTAGATGTTGCAGCTCGTCAGCAGGGCTGCGGCAACTACAGGTATTATATATTTCGATTGTTTCAGATTCATCGTCACTTAGATGTTTGATCGTTGTTTATACCGTATTGCTCTATCTCGGACTTGATGTCGGAGTTGTCGGTGTCGTTCCACTTAATTGGTGAAATCTTCTCCTGCAGATACTGGAATGCTGCAAACAGAGCCGGCACAATGAGTACCTGGAGTATCATGCCAATCAACATACCGCCAACTGCACCCGTACCGAGAGCCTTGTTTCCGTTTGCGCCTGCACCGTGAGCAAACATCAGCGGCAGCAGACCGATGATCATAGCCATTGATGTCATAAGGATAGGACGCAGACGAGCAACAGCTCCCTGAATTGCGGAGTTTACGATGCTCATGCCCGTCTGGCGGCGCTCAAGCGCGAACTCCACGATAAGGATGGCGTTCTTTGCCAACAGACCGATAAGCATGATTAGCGCAATCTGCAGGTAGATGTTGTTGTCAACACCGAATATCTGTGCAAATATGAACGTACCCATAAGTCCGAACGGCACAGAGAGGATAACCGCCCAGGGGAGCATATAGCTTTCGTACTGTGCCGAGAGGATGAGGTATACGAACACAAGCACAAGCACGAAAATTGTTGCCAACGAGCCTGAACCGCCTCCAGCTTCCTCACGTGTCATGCCGGAGAACTCGTATGAGAAACCTTGCGGAAGTTTTTCCTGGGCCACACGCTTGATAGCCTCGATAGCCTGACCAGAGGAAACGCCGGGATTAGGAGTACCGGTGATGGCAATGGTGGTAAACATGTTGAAGCGATTGATGATGTCCGGACCGTAGACACGTGAGAGTTTCACAAAGTTGTCTATCGGAGCCATCTCCGAGCCATTGCGTACCTTGATTTGCTTGAGCGTCTCTGGCGACACGCGAGCTTCGGGGGTAGCTTGCATCATCACACGGTACAGCTTGCCGTAGCTGTTGAAGTTGGAGATGTACATACCGCCGTAATAGCCCTGCAACGCCTGAAGAATGGCGTTCTGCGTCAGACCTGACTGTTTCACCTTAGCCACGTCGATTTCTACGAGGTACTGTGGGAATGTCGGGTTGAATGTCGAGTATGCCATCTGCACCTCGGGGCACTGGTTCAGAGCTGCAATAAATTGCTGGTAAACCTGGAAGAAGTTGTCGAGCGAACCGCCAGTCTTGTCCTCGAGCTTTACTTCAAAACCGTTGGTTGCAGAGTAGCCGGAAATCATAGGAGGCTGGAAGAACATGATCTGCGCATCCTTGATGCCGCCGGTCATCATGAACAGCTTGCCAACAACGGCATTTGCTGACTGAGACTTGTCTTTGCGCTCTTCCCAAGACTTCAGCTTGATGATGAATGAGCCGTATGTGTTGCCCTGGCCACCGATGAAGCTGTAGCCGGTGATTGCGGTACGGCTCTCGACTTCTGGTATCGAGCCAATGACCTTGTCAACATTGTCCATAACCTGCTGTGTGCGCTCTTGTGAAGTCGCAGGGGGCAGAGTCACGACACCCATTATGGTACCGGTGTCTTCGTTGGGAACAAGTCCAGATGGTGTGCGGTTCATAAGCCATGCCAGCACCCCGACTGATACGGCAACAAATACAAATGCGAGCCAACGCCTGTTGATGAATGAATGCGTGGCAGTGCGGTATTTGCCCAATATCTTGTCGAAGACACGGTTGAATGCGTCGATGAAGTCGCGAGAGAATATGCCTATCAGAGCCAATATGGCGACTATGACAGCGATGGTACTCTGCATGATGTTCTCGAAGTTGAACCAGCCAAGCACAAGGAACACGATTGCCGCGATGAGAAGAACGGACGTGAGCCATACGGGGAGGTGCAGACGCTTGCGGTATGCGGTCGTCACAGCCTCGCCGGCAGCAGAATAAGCGTCAGCCATACGCTCGCGCAGCGTGCTGTCAGATTTGTGAGGCTTGAGGAAGAGGGCGCAGAGTGCCGGCGAAAGGGTCAATGCGTTGATAGCCGACAGACCAATTGCCATTGCCATTGTCAGACCGAACTGGCGGTAGAACACACCTGAAGTGCCGCCAAGGAACGAAACGGGAATGAACACGAGCATCATCACGAGGGTAATTGAGATGATTGCGCCCGAAATCTCATTCATCGCATCGATAGATGCCTGACGAGCCGACTTGTATCCTTGATCCAGCTTGGCGTGCACCGCCTCGACGACGACTATCGCGTCATCGACGACTATCGCAATTGCAAGCACGAGGGCAGAGAGGGTAAGGAGGTTGATGGTAAACCCGAACACATACATCAGGAAGAATGTACCGATGAGGGCTACCGGAATAGAAATCATCGGGATGATTGTGGAGCGGAAGTCCTGGAGAAATATGAACACCACGAGGAACACGAGAACGAAGGCCTCAAGCAGCGTTTTGACAACCTCAGCGATAGATGCGAACAGGAAGTCATTGACACTCATGAATGTCTTCAGAACCATGCCCTCCGGCAGCTGTGTACGCTGTTCATCAAGGAATTTCTCGATATCCTCGATGACAGCGGTCGCGTTACTTCCTGCAGACTGGAACACTATTGCTGATGAACCAGTATGACCGTTGTTTCTGTTTGCAAAGCTGTAGGTTAATCGCCCGAGTTCGACAGAGGCAACATCGCCCAAGCGCAGTATTTCACCGTCGGAATTAGCGCGTATAACAATGTTCTCAAACTCCTTTGGTTCGTTCAGACGGCCCTTGTAGCGCATAACGTACTGGAAGCTTTGGTTGCCCTGTTCGCCAAACTGACCAGGGGCAGCTTCGATGTTCTGCTCGGCAAGAGCTGCTGTAATGTCGCTCGGCATCAGCCCATACTGCGCCATGATGTCAGGCTTTAGCCATATACGCATGGAGTAGTCAGCACCGAAGGCCATGGCATCACCCACACCATTGACACGCTTGATTTGCGGTATAATGTTGATGGCCATATAGTTGTCGATGAATTGCGTGGAGTATCTGTCCTGCTCATCGTACATACCGAGCACCATCAGCATTGAGCTTTGGCGTTTCTGTGTAATTACACCTACCTGGTTGACCTCGGACGGGAGGAATGCAGCAGCTTTTGCCACACGGTTCTGCACATCAACAGCAGCCATGTCGGGGTCAGTACCCTGTTTGAAGTATACGGTAATTTCAGCGGCGCCGGTGTTTGAAGCCGATGAAAGCATATAGTCCATGTTCTCGGCACCGTTGATTTGCTCCTCAAGAGGGGCGATGACCGAGTTGAGCACAGCTTGGGCATTTGCTCCGGTATATGTGGTGCTCACACGTATAGTAGGCGGCGCGATGTCCGGGTACTGCTCGATTGAGAGGCTTGTCAGACCGAGCAGACCAAGGATGACGATGAAGACCGAGATAACGGTCGAAAGCACCGGCCTGTTGATAAATCTGTCTAATTTCATGATTAACTCTCTTGGTTGGAATTATATTCGAGGAGAGGGTTGTGTGCAGCTTCGTGTATTACTGTTGCGGCTGCTGGGCGGCCTGGTCGGAAGTTCCAGGTTTCTTGGGGCGTATCTTCATCTTGTCCTTGACAGTGATGCCTACGCCCTCAACTACTATGCGGTCGCCGGCTTTCAGGCCAGAAGTCACGATATAGTTCTGACCGTCGTTGTCCTTTGAGATTTCTATCGGTGTAGCGTGTGTCACATTGTCCTTGTCAAGTGTATACACGAATTTCATGTCTTGACCCTCGTATGTAGCCTTCTGCGGGATAAGGATTGCATTGCGTGAAATATTGGGTATCATCACGTTGGCGGTGTTACCCGAGCGGAGCATGCCGTCAGGGTTGGGGAATGTAGCCTTGACCTGTGCGCTTCCGGTAGCAGCGTCAAGCACGCCTGAAACGGTGGTAATCTTGCCGGAATAAGCGTATTTCTCGCCGTTGGGGAGGCGCAGAGTCACGGAGGGCAGGGAGTCGAGCGCAGCCTGAAGCGAGCGACGTCCGCCGTTTGTGAGGTCAAGCACTTCCTTCTCGTTGAAAGAGAAGTATGCTTCCATCTCGCCGTTGTTGGAGAGTATGGTGAGCAGCGTAGAGGGGCTAACCAGTGCGCCCTCCTTGAAGTCGATTGTGCCGACAATACCAGCTGCAGGTGCGGTCACATTAGCGTATGACAGGTTCTTGCGAGCAGAGACAAGCTGTGCGTTTGCGGCATTAGCGGCTGCGCGAGCCTGGTTTACCTGTGCCTCGGCGGCATTAACGGCATCTACGGAAGTTTGGTAAGCGGAGCTGCTTATAATGTTCTTGTCGAGGAGTATCTTGTTGTTCTTGGCGTTTGTGCGGGCAGTGTTGACATTGGCTTGTGCTGCAACGATTGCAGCCTGAGCCTGTGCAACCTGAGCCTGAGCTGCACTAACGGCAGCTTCGAGCTGAACGCGGTCAATGGTGAAGAGTGTCTGTCCTTTGGATACGCGCTGACCTTCAGTGACGCATACACGGGTAATAAACCCAGACACCTGCGGACGTATTTCAACATCGTTTTTACCATGGAGAGATGCCGGATAGCCATTCTCGAGAGTGGCATCGCCCTCGCCGATTGTGATGACTGCCAGTTCGGGGTCTTGTTCCTGTTGCTGCTGTCCATTGCCATTGCAGGAACACAGCAGGACACTGCACAATGCGACAAGTGCGAGGTGTCCCGAGTACTTCATAATTTTCATCATATCTGTTTTTACTGTTTAATTCTTAGTTGTGTTACCTATTTCCTTAGTCGATGATCGTTTGTATTGCGATATCAGATGAGTGTTCGACTTGCAAAGGTACGAATTTCCCCCGGTTTTCATAAGGTCGATTTATCGAAAAACGACAAATCGAACAACAAAACTCCTTAATCGAAAATAGTTTTGACCGTGGTATGACCGCATACCTGGTCAAAACTATATCCTTGTCATATTTTGAATGGCGGCGGAGTGCCGGGGTCGTCATCATCGTCATTCGATGACTTTACCGGCTGGCCGTCTTTGCAGCTTTGAGGATTGTTGTCGCGATTGGAGCGGCCTTTGTCTTTCGCCTTGTCCTTCTCGTTGAGTTCGCTGATTTCATCAGTGCGAGATTTCCACTTTCTCGGGCCGAGTATTTCACGCACGTCGTCAGTGAAAATAACCTCCTTTTCTACGAGCAAGTCCCGCATACGGTTGTGCTGCTCGGCGTGTTCGCGCAGTATGCTTTTTGCTCGCTCATACTGTTCGCTGACTATGCGAATGACCTCCTCGTCGATTCTACGTGCAGTCTCCTCGGAGAAAGGCTTTGTGAAACCGTAGTCTTGTCCAGTCGAGTCATAGTAGTTCATGTTGGGAATGCTCTTGCCCATGCCGAACACCATGACAAGATTTCGGGCTATCTTGGTGCATCGCTCAAGGTCGTTGCTTGCGCCAGTGCCAATCTGCCCTGTGAAGACTTCTTCGGCAGCTCGTCCGCCCAGCAGTCCGCACATAGTGTCAAGCAGAGCCTGCGTAGGGACAATCTGCCGTCCCTCGGGGGCATACCATGCGGCACCAAGCGCACGCCCGCGCGGCACGATAGTCACTTTTACAAGAGGGTCGCCGTATTTGAGCATCCAGGAAATAGTAGCGTGTCCGGCTTCATGTGTGGCAATAGAGAATTTCTCCTCATCGGTTATTACTCGCGAGCGTTTCTCAAGGCCGCCGACGATGCGGTCTATCGCTGCCATGAAATCGTCCCACTCTACTTGCTGCTTGTGGTTGCGAGCCGCAATAAGCGCGGCTTCATTGCATACATTGGCGATGTCAGCTCCCGAGAAACCTTGTGTCTGCCGAGCCAGCTGGTTCACATCGAGGTTGCTGTTGAATTTTATGTCACGCAGATGCACATTGAATATCTCCACACGGTCGGAAAGTTCAGGCAAGTCCACATATATCTGCCTGTCGAAACGACCGGGACGCAGCAGAGCCTGGTCAAGCATATCAGCACGGTTGGTGGCAGCGAGTATTATGACACCGTTGTTTGTGCCGAAGCCGTCCATTTCTGTGAGCATCTGGTTGAGCGTGTTTTCTCGTTCATCATTTGACCCCATGTTAATGTTCTTGCCTCGGGCCCGACCTACGGCATCGATTTCATCGATGAAAATGATGCACGGGGCTTTCTCCTTGGCTTGCTTGAACAAGTCTCGTACACGCGCTGCGCCGACGCCTACAAACATCTCAACGAAGTCAGACCCCGACATGGAAAGGAACGGCACGTTTGCCTCGCCGGCAACGGCCTTGGCAAGTAGCGTCTTGCCGGTTCCCGGAGGTCCGACGAGCAACGCGCCTTTCGGAATTTTCGCTCCGAGTTCGGTGTAACGCTGCGGATTTTTCAGGAACTCAACTATCTCTTCTACTTCTACTTTGGCTTCGGCCAGTCCAGCCACATCCTTGAAAGTGACGTTGGTGCTGTTGTCCTTGTCAAACACTTTTGCCTTGGACTTGCCCACGCTGAATATGCCGCCACCTGCACCGCCGCCGTTCATCCTGCGCGACATGAAGAACAGGAAGCCGATGAACAGGAGCGTCGGCCCGAAAAACCACAGATAATGCAGCACACCGGAACTTTTCTCGAATTTTACTTTTATGGGGGGCTTGCCGCTTTGAGCGAGTGTGTCATTCCATGTGTCGATGTCTTTCTGAACAGCATCAGACGATGAAATCACAGTCTTGATTTTCTTCTCCTTTGAGCTGTTTGTTGTGTCAACGATCTTGAAGCTCTTTTCCCCCTGGGATGTCAGGAGGCCTTCAGCCTCATTGTTGTCGATAAAGACGGTTATCTCGGAAACGTCACCTCTTGCTGCGGCCTCGGAAAACTCGGTCCAGTTGACATTCTTTACCGTGGAGCTATCCTGAAAGAGGAAAGCCCCGATGAGTATGCCGAATATCAGCAGGTACATCCAGTATATATTCAGGAATGAACGCTTGTTGCGTTTCCCGTTGTTGTTAGGTGTAATGGGCATGGATTGTCAATAAGTCATGTAATCAGTAGGAGGATCTGTCAGTCGAGGTCGGGAATATCAGTGACAGGAGCGTCACCCCAAAGTTCCTCGAGACGGTATCTGTCACGCACATCGGGAAGGAAGACATGCAGGAACACTTCGCCGTAGTCGAGTATGATCCATTGAGCCGTGCGGTATCCCTCGTCATGGTATGGCTTTCTGCCGCCATGCTTACAAACATAGTCCCTCACACTGTCCGCTACTGCCGTGACGTGCGAAGTGCTTGTGCCTTGGCATATTACGAATTTGTGAGCGGGAGCTGACGCGATGCCGGCAAGGTCAATTACAGATATTTTCTTTCCCTTGCGTTCCTGTATGCCCTCAACTATGAGGGATGCGATGTCGTCGGTTTTGGAATCCATATAAATGTTTTGAGCCAATTTCTCGCGAAATTACTAAAAAATCGCGTATCGGCAAAATCACTGACGATAGCGTACTTGAATTATTTCCCAGTCAATGATGTCCCAAAGTCGGGACAGATAGGATGCTCTCATATTGCAGTAGTCCAAATAGTATGCATGTTCCCATACATCGAATGTCAGCAGCGGTTTAAGCCCTTGTGTCATTGGATTGGAGGCGTTGCTGCCCTGTGTGATGAACAGTTTGCCGGCATTGTCGCATGACAGCCACACCCATCCAGACCCGAACAGCGTTGTCCCAGCCAGCTCGAATTGCTTCTTGAACTCGTCAAACGACCCGAAATCACGGTCGATTGCTCCGCGGAGTTCTCCTTGCGGCTCACTGTTGCGATATGGGGAGAACTGGAAGAAATAGAAAATGTGATTCCACGCCTGAGCAGCGTTGTTGAACAGCTTGCCGTCGCTCTTGCAGATGATTTCCTCAAGTGACATATCGGCATATTCTGTTCCTTCAATCAGCGAATTGAGAGTGTCGAAATATGCTTTCTCATGTTTGCCGTAGTGGTACTCTATGGTATTCTCGGATATTACCGGAGCCAGAGCATCGGGAGCGTATGGCAGTTTGGGCTGTATGAATTTCATTGTCGTATCGTGTGTTGGTATATCAAAATAACGCGAAACGCAAAGCGATTGTTTTGCGCAACAGGGTTGCATATTGCAGGACAGCATACTGAAAAGACCCCGACTTATTGCAAGTCAAGGTCTTGTGTTTATCCGTAAAAAAGAGCGGTGTCAGTCGAATATTGCGTCCCAGTCTTTCCAGACCGGCTCATAGCCGCCTCGTCTTATGGCTTCAGCCACTTCATGAGGTGTGCGGTCATCGGAAACCTCGAATTGTTCGAGAGCGCGGTCGGCGTATGTTTCGTAGCCGCCAGGCTCGGTGCGGCTGCCGGCACTCATTGATGTCACGCCGAGCGGCATGATGTGATCGCGATATTCAGAAGCCTCGCGAGTTGAGAACGATATGTCTGCTTCATGGTCGAATATGCGGAATGCGCAGGTGAGTTGTACAAGCTGCCTGTCAGAGATGATCGACTTGGGCTTGAAGCCGCTTTCCGACGGACGCATACGCGGGAAGTTGACCGAATAGCGTGACCTCCAGTAACGTTTTTGCAGGTAGCGCAGGTGTCGTGCGAGCATCACCGCATCGCCGCGCCAATCTTCAAGCCCGAGCAGTGCGCCCATGCCGATTTTGTGAACCATGGCATCGCCCATGCGGTCGAAGCCGTTGAGCCGCCAGTCGAAGTGTGACTTCATGCCTCGCGGATGATACTTGCGGTATGCCTCGCGGTGGTACGTCTCCTGAAAGCAAACCACGCCGTTCAGTCCGGATTGAGTCAGCCGGTAATAGTCGGCTGAACGCATGGGCTGTACCTCTATGGTCAGGTTGT
>SAMEA104315438__coassemble_1096_pt1 | contig 12276 bp, 5 predicted proteins | sample SAMEA104315438__metabat2_high_PE_015 | metagenome-assembled genome bin SAMEA104315438 (sample SAMEA104315438) | gut metagenome | biome: Monkey gut; feature: monkey-associated habitat; material: faeces | place: China | collected 2013 | reverse complement strand
AGGGAGAGACAGCGCGGGCGGCAATTGCGGTATACCTGCACACGCTGCGGCGTGTCGGCAAGCGTTGCAATGCAGTCACGCTCGAGCAGCTGCTCTAGAGCGTCAAACGGATTTTCGCGCCGGTCGAGCGCATCGGTCATCACTTGAATGACTCTGGGAGAAAGTGCTGGCGAAGCGATGTCGGGCATAGCTGCCACAGCGCGGTATGCACACACGGCGTGTTCACGCTCACTGTAAAGCGTGTCGTCGAGGTCGAGAGCCACCACAGGGCCGTGGTAGTGTATGTCGCTGACCAAGTTTCCCATTACAGTCACAAAATTAGCGATAATTCCGCAAACAGGCAAATCAAATAGAGGCATATTTACGCAGCGAGCATTTTGCAAGCAAAGCCTGCCGCAACAAGCAATGCATCCACAGCCCTGCTTGCACAATGCTCTGCTTTGTCATTTTTAACACAATCAGCAGCACCGATTTTTCTGTACTCCGATATTTATTCGTAAATTGCGCTGTTTTTCAAAAGCACACTCTGACCCACCGCATCCCCGGTGCTTTTTCCAGACTCTTTTCTGCCGGGGACACGGGCGGCTATACTAAAGGAACAAAATAACCTATATACTCGAATCAAGATGAACAAAACGAAAACAACTCGTCAGTATTCCATGCTGAAAGGATTTGGTATGGCAGTATTGTTCGGAGCAGCCGTGTTGGCCACACTCCCTGCAAACGCCAAACCCGCGAAACACGGCATCGTCATGCAGGAACAGCCGGACGGCACCGTGCTCCCCGTACGCCTGATGGGCGACGAACACGCCCACCGCACATTCTCCGAGGACGGCTATCTGCTCATGGAGGATGCTTCAGGCTTCATGACCTACGCGACTGTTGACGCCAACGGCGAAATCGTCGCTTCTTCACGCCGCGCCGTAGCTGCCGACAAGCGCACAGACGCAGACAAGTCTTTCCTCCGCAACCTCGACAAGGAGGCCATGACGGCACAGGTTGAGGCTATCGACGTTGACCGCCGCGAGCAGCGCAACGCGACAATGAACGCCCGCCGCGCCAAGGCAAACCGTCAGGGCAAGATAAACTCGCAGGGCATCAACCTGCTCTTCAGCGACTTCCCCTCGGAAGGCGTGCAGAAAGCACTCGTCATCCTGGTGGAATACCAGGACGTGTCATTCTCAATGAGCGACCCGCAGGACTATTTCTACCGCATGCTCAACGAGAACGGATTCAGCCAGAACGGCAACAACGCCAGCGCACGTGACTATTTCTGCCAGAACTCAAACAACAAGTTCCAGCCGGACTTTGACGTGTACGGTCCTGTGAAGCTGAAGAACAACCGCTCATACTACGGCGGCAACGACTACTACGGCAACGACAACCACCCCGAGGAGATGGTCATCGAGGCATGCCAGCAGCTCGACGCTACTGTAGACTTCTCACAGTATGATGACGACGGCGACGGCTACATTGACAACGTGTACGTATTCTATGCCGGCAAGGGCGAGGCTGACGGTGGTGGCAACAGCACCGTGTGGCCACACTCATGGAACGTGACCAACACTGGCGCAAAGTACTATTTCGACAACGTGCTGCTGGACCGTTACGCTTGCTCCAACGAGATTGACAACATAACCCAGAAACCTGACGGCATCGGCACATTCGTGCATGAGTTCAGCCACGTCATGGGTCTGCCTGACCTCTACTCGACTGTATACAACAACGCATTCACTCCGGGTGCATGGTCAGTGCTCGACTACGGCCCCTACAACAACAACGGCTGCACACCGCCGAACTACTCAATATTCGAGCGTTATGCACTCGGCTGGATGGAACCGGCCAAGTTCGAGGGTACAGGTACATTCCCGAAAACTCTTGAGCCGATAACCACCAACAACGGTTACCTCGTGAAGACTACTAACAACAAGGAGTTCATCCTCATCGAGGTACGCAATCAGGAAGGCTTCGACACATACCTGCCGAACTCTGGCATGCTGGTATGGCGCATCGACTACGACCAGACTGCATGGAAGAACAACACAGTAAACAACACAGCAGCCCGCCAGCGTGTTGACCTCATCGAGGCAGACAACATCAAGAGCGACTACTCAGTAGCGGGCGACTGCTTCCCCGGCACAGCCAACGTGACCGCATTCACACGCAGCACTACTCCGGCGTTCACCACACGTCTGGGCCGCAGCATGAACGTCGAGCTCGACAACATCTCACTCAACAACGACGGCACTGTCAGCTTTGACGCAATCTGCGAACTGGAAAGCGGTGTTGATGAAATCACCGGCAACAATGGCATGAACATCGCTATCGACGGCCGCACACTCAGCGTTGAGGCTGATGCTCCTGTCCGCATCATCACTCCCGCCGGTGTCACTGTAGCCAACATGAGCAACGGCAACATCGAGCTGCCCGCAGCCGGCATCTACATCGTTACCGACGGCAACAGCACTCGCAAGGTCATCGTGAAGTAATCACAAGCCAACATACATACTCACAAATACACGCAGAGGGTGTGCCTGTCACCGGGCACGCCCTCGCTTTTGTGTGTGCTAATCTCCGAGAACTCGGAGTTCTCGGAGTACTCTGAAGTCTCCGAAATAGAATGAAAAAAACAAAGGTGCAGCTGATTTCACAACCTGCCACACCGCAATACATAATACTGTTTCGAACTAATCTAACATCATGAAACGATTTGTTTATTGCATAACACCACGGCTGCGGCTTTTGTTTTCGACCACGGCATAAAAAATCACACGACCTTCACATGACTGCCTGGCGGACTACGCAGATGCTGCAAAAATATTCCTGCGGCACTTAAACCAACTGGCGGCTCATTGGTCACAAGAGTAGAATTATTGACACAAAAGTCGGATTTTCGCGACTGCCGCCGTCATCAAAACTTTCACAGACTGGCGCAACAAACGCTGTACAATCTTGACTTACAACCCTATAGATGAAATGACACCAGAAGAACATATCGACAAAATCACAGGAGGCCGCAAGACGGGCTTCAAAGTGCCAGAAGGTTACTTTGAGGAGTTTTATGCGTCGATGCCGACCAAGCTGCCGCCGAGGCAAGAGCCGCCTAAGGTTGAGATGACCACATGGCAGCGCATAAAGCCATACGTATACCTCGCGGCGATGTTTGCCGGTATCTGGTGCATGATGAAGATGTTCCACCTGATGTCACACAACGACATATCGCTCGACAATACCCCCACAGAAGTAGTTGCAGCCCTCAACGAGTCGCCGGAAAGCTTTGAGGAGATAGTTCCTGAATATGCCATGAGCGATTTCGAGCTGGAAGACTCCGTATCGCAGCAGTACGAATCGTTTGACGAGCTGAGCGAAGACCTTGGGCTGGAACTCGAGCCAGAATACGCCTCGATAGACGTGACCAACACATCCAAGGAGAAACCGCACCACCACGAAGTGGCACAGACCGTACACAAGAAATAACCGACGGGGCTACCAAGACCCTGGCAAAACAATACAACGCAACCATGAAACATATATATGTCATCCTCCTGCTGATGCTCCTGCCGCTGACGGCATCGGCACAGCGCAACGGCAACCGCGAAAACGTGGAGAAGGAATTGCACGAGTACAAGCTCAAGTATCTCGCACAGGAAATGGAGCTGAAAGCCGACCAGCAGTCGCGCTTCTTTGAAGTGTACAACCGCATGACCAACGAGAAGCGGAAAGTATTCCAGACTGCGGTAGACATGGAACGCAAGGTCAAAAACGACAAGAACGCTTCTGCCGCTGACTACCAACGTGCCACCGACGCCATGTCGGAAGCCAAAATAAAGGAGGGGCAAATAGACCGCCGCTACGAGGACGAGTTTGAGAAATTCCTCACTCCCAAACAGATATACCAGATGAAGGAGGCGGAGAAAAAGTTCCGCCAGAAGATGAGCCAGCTGCGAGGCAAGAAAAGACGCTGACACAGTTCAGAGTCGCTCTCCTGTCTCTGCAAGCAACAGACATTCAAGGGGAATGCCGCATCCTTACGGCACAACGCACTTCCTGATTGACAATCATCAGTTTACCTCTAAAAGCAGACACCGATGAAACGAACACCAACACATATTCTTAACCTGTCAACAGCAATGCTTTTGTTGTTGACATTAATTTTCCCTACAATGACAATGGACGGAAAGCGACACCCGCGACCGGGTGCGAAGGAGACTGCCTCGACAGAACAGTCCTCGAAGCCAAACACATTTGCCGCTCCCGACTTTGCGTTCCCGAAAACGGTATGCGAGAACGCCGAAAAGGCTATGGCAGAGGCCAAGAAAACAGGCAACAACATCGACATGATGAGAGCCGCGATACAGATAACTATCGCGAACAACCTCATCTCACGCGAGGATGTGACGAAGCGCATACAGCTGCTCGATTCGCTCGCCTCGGCAATGCCAGCGCCTTACAACTCGCTCGCGCAGCTGCTCGAAGCTCACCTATACAAGGAAATCTATTCGTCACAAAGCTGGACGTTTGACCGCCGCAAGCTGCCGATGACACCCATCCCCGAAGACCCGAAAGAGTGGAGCGGCGACATGTTCAAGGCCAAAATAACCGCACTCGTGAAATCGGCGACCGCCGACCTCGCTGCACTCAACGCATACCCAATCACGCAGATTGCGCCGCTGCTGACCGGCAAGGTCGAGGACTACGGCAAAGCGTACCCGACGGTGGCGGCTTTCGTCACAGAGGACGCGCTGGGGCTGATAGAGGACTATGAGAACAAGACATACGCCATACCGTTCCGTAGCAAGGCTGACAAGTCAATCGGCGCGGACGTGGCGGAGACACGGCGCAAGATATGCGACGAGATGCTCGCGCTCGCGCAGAAAGACGGCAACGTCCCCTGCATCGTCAACTTCATAATAAGCCGCAGCGACATGATACCTGCGGCACAGCAGTATGAGTACCTGCTTGAGCAATACGAGGCATACAAAAGCCACGCAGCGGCTCTGCGGCTGCTTACCCTCGCCGCCGGCATCCGCCAGTACATCTACACACGAGCCGGGGCAAGCAATGAGGATGCTGTCATGGCACGCAGCAAAGAGTTATGCGGTATCATAGAGGAGGCTATCGCCGCCCACTCCGGCACCCACGAGGCAAACCACCTGGCATCGGTGCTGTGCAACATGAAGGTGCAGAAAGTCAGCTTCACTCTCCAAGACCAATATCTCTCAACAGACTCGATTAAGGTCTCCGTCGATGTCGAGAACATAAACACGCCGTACATCCACCTGTACCGCATACCGGAAGACCTTGACGATTTCAGATACAATGTTGATAGGATAATTGAAGAGGGGACAGAACTGTGCGTTATTCCTGCGAAAGTAGACGGCACAGCGCCGTTCAGCGGCAAGGCAAACGTGGTGTTTCCGCCGCAGGAATACGGCCGTTATGCCGTCATTGCGACCTCGACACGCGACACGTCCGGGCTTTTGAACGGCGGCGACAATGACACGTCAGCGATGTTCCGCGTCAGCGATATGCAGATACTGACATCAAGCGACGACAATGCTTCGGAGAAACTGCTCTACGTGGTCAACGGCAAGGATATGTCGCCGATGCCAGGCGTGACTGTGAAATGTACGTCCCGCCAGGACGGCAAAAAGGCACAGACATACAAGGCGACCGCCAATGCCGACGGGTATGCAAGCATCCCTGCCGGCTCTTGGGAAATCGAGCTGCGCCACGGCAAGGACTTCCTGCCAACAAGCATATACACGTCATACTACAACGGCAACCGCACCTCTGACGACCGTGCATTTGCCACCGTTCTCACCGACCGCTCTATCTACCGCCCCGGCGACACCGTCGGCTTCACTGCGGTGGTGTACAGCAAGACTGGGCGCAACGTGTCCCTCATGCCCCGGCAGAAGGTGGTCATGACGCTCCGTGACAGCAACCGCACGCAGCGAGACTCGCTGGAATGTGTTACCGACGAACACGGACGCATCTCCGGCAAGTTCGAGATACCCAAAAGCGGAGTACTCGGCTCGTGGTCAGTCCGCGCAAGCATCGAATTACCCCTCGCAGAGGACATCATCTTCAAGGTCGAATCGCTAGGCTCTGCATACGTAGACGTGGCAGAGTACAAGACACCCTCGTTCTACGTTGAAATAGATGAAATCAAGGACTCATACCGCCTCGGCGACACCGTGCGCATCAGCGGCAGCGTCAAGACATATTCCGGCATGCCGGTATCAAACGCCTCGGTGAAGTACGACATCTCCTACGCGAGCTGGTGGCTGTGGGACGATGACAACAATGCCAGCTACGGCGATGAGACCGCGACAGACGAGCAGGGACGCTTCACAGTAGAGCTGCCCACTGACGAGCTGCGCGGCACACGCTTCTGCCTCGGGTCGTACCGCCTCAAGGTTGAGGCAACGTCCCCAACTGGCGAGACACAGGAGGGAGGCTCTCGGCTGTTCAGCATCGGCGAGGCATACCGCATAGACCTGTCGCGCATACCGAGCCGCATAGCTGCTGACAGCGACGAGGTAACACTGGACGTGCCTGTCCTCGACCTGATAGACAAGGAGGTGGAGCGCGAAGTGGAATACACCATCAAGTCGCAGGACGGCAAAATCACCGCCGGCACATTCAAGTCGCCGCATCTGAAATTGCCCTCCGCATCGCTCCCGACAGGCAAGTACGAGCTGTCATTCACGGTTGACAGCGTCAGCTATACCCGAGAGACGGTCATCTACCGCACGGCCGACAACCGCGCCCCCTACGCCACGCCGCTGTGGCTGCCGCAGGACAAGGTGACGGCAGAGCGCGGCAGCAAGACTGTCCCGGTGCGTGTCGCTACGGGCTATCCCGGCTCGCCGATACTGTGCGAGATATGCAACGCCGACAGCGTCATCTCACGCCGCTGGCTCAACCCCGGCGACAAAATCATGACCATAGACGTGGACGCACCTGCCGCCGACAACCGCCTGTGGGTACGCTTCGCCGGCGGACATGACCTGAAGACCGAGAGCCAGACCGTGCAGGTGCTGCCGGCAGAGAGCCGCAACGAGCTGAAGATAAAGGTGGAGTCATTCCGCGACAAGATACGACCCGGCTCGGAGGAGCAGTGGTCATTCCGCATGCTGTACAACGGCGACAACGCCGCACGCATCCCCGTAATGGCTGTGATGACGGACAAGGCTCTGAACGCCCTGTCGCCGTTCTTCTGGTCGCTCAACCCTCGCGGCAGCGTGTACTTCTCGCCTGCATCATCAATACTGACACACGGCATAGGCATCAGCAGCGGGTATGCCACATTCACCGACTGCGAGTATGTGCGCTACGAGGCTGGTGTCATGCCAGACTGGAACCTGTACGGCAAGAGCCTGTACAGCGGCGACTCCTATTCTGAAATGAGAGGTTTCCGAAGCCTGGCCGTGCCTCAAGCCTCCAATATTGTTGTCCGAGAGAGTCGCTCCCTTGACCTCGAAGCCTTTGAAAGCGCAGCAGACGAGTCGTTGTCACTGGATGAGGTGGTGACGGTGGCATACGGTGCCAACAGCAACATGAAGAAGAAAAGCAAGAGCGTCAAGGGCAACGACGGCGGCGGCAGCGAAACAGCCGATGTGTCAGGGGTAGAGCTGCGCGACACGGAGCATCCCCTCGCGTTCTTCCGCCCGAGCCTCGTGACAGACGACGAGGGTATCGTCTCTCTCAACTTCACCGTCCCCAACTTCAACACCACATGGCAGCTGCAGCTCGCAGCATACACCTCCGACCTCTATTCGGCAGTTGCGACGTATGACGCGCTGTCGGCCAAGCCGGTAATGGTCAAGGGGAACATGCCGCGATACCTGCGCACCGGCGACAAGACCGCCGTCCGCGCCACACTGATGAACAATTCCGACACCGAGCAGCAGGTGGCTGGCGTAATCGAGCTGTTCGACCCGGCTACCGGCAAGGTCATCAAGCGTCAGGACTTCGCAGCAGAGACAATGCAGCCGAAGTCGTCACGCACCATATCCATAGACTACGACACGCCAAACGACGAGCAGCTGGTCGGCATACGCTGCTATGCCATTGGCGGCGACTATACCGACGGCGAGCAGGACATCATCTCCATACTCCCCTCTTCGTCGCCCGTGTTCGAGTCAACGCCATTCTACCTCGGCACAGAGGCTGATGACATCTCAATCGAACTGCCGAAATACGACAAGGACGCATCAGTGACGCTGCAATACTGCGACAACCCGATATGGCACTGCCTCACCGCGCTGCCCGAAATCTCCACGCCCAAGTCGGAGAACGTGCTTGCCAAGGCTTCCGCCCTGTTCGGCAACGCCTTTGCCGACGGAATAGCCCGCAAATATCCGCAAGTGCGCACGGCGATACAGTACTGGACGGAGGCCCTGAAGACCGGCGCAGACTCCACGCTCATATCCAACCTGCAAAAGGACGAGCATCTGAAGACCGTCGCACTGGAGAACACGGTGTGGGTAAACGACGCAGCTGCGGAGACGATGCGTATGCAGCACCTCACCTCGCTGCTCGACCCCAACGCCAACAGACAGGCCGTCAACACTCTTATTGCAGACATCAAGAAAGCGCAGAAACGTGACGGCGGCTGGTCGTGGATGCCCGACATGGAATCGTCTGTATACATCACCACTGGCGTTCTGCTCAACCTTGCCATGATTTCCGACATGGGTTACATGCCTGAAAGCGAGAGCGGCAACCTCGCGGAAATGACAAGCAGTGCAGTGAAATACATCGACAAGGAATCGTATGACAGCTACATCCGCAACAAGAAACAGATTTACCCGCTCGAGGCACTGCGCTGGCTCTACATACGCCAGTACTTCGGCGTGAAAGCGGAGAACAAGAACATAGCCGCATACCTTGACAAGTCACTTAAGGCAGTAGCCTCGTCATGGCGCGACTTCGGCATCTACGACAAGGCAACGGCAGCGATACTTCTGCACCGCAGCGGCTACGCCAAGGAGGCGAGCCTGATACTCGAATCGCTGCGACAGTATGCTGTCATCTCCCCTGAGCGCGGCATGTACTACGACAACCGAAACAGCGGCTGGCAGGGCTTCCCGCGCCTCATCACTACGGCACAGGTGCTCGAGGCCTTCGCCGAGATAGCCCCGCAGGACAAGTCGGTTGACCTGCTGCGCCAGTGGCTTATCATGCAACGCCAGTACGGCGACTGGGGCTACGACACCCACACGGCAGAAATCATCCACGCCATACTCGCGAGCGGCTCTGAATGGACTGCCGACAGCGAACCTGCTGAAATCACCATCGGAGGCGAGAAGTACGATGCCACACCGGCACGCTACACCGGCGCGTTGGCCATACAGCTCGACCCGGCAAAGGTGGCAGGCAAGACGCTGCACGTGACCAAGCACAGCTCGCACCCGGCATGGGGAGGCGTGCTGGCTCAGTACATCGCTCCGTCAGAGGAAGTCAAGGCGGCAAGCACCGACCAGATTTCCATTGCCAAGGAGATATACGCCCTCGACAATACAGCCTCCGGCACACGCCTCTCGACAAAAGACCTCAAGACGGGGCAGAAGGTGCGCGTGGTGCTGACAGTCAAGAACGCGAGCGACCTGCAGTATGTGGCAATAACCGACGAGCGCGGAGCATGCATGGAGCCGGTGGACCAGCTGTCGTCATACGCACAGACCGACGGCACCTGGGTATACCGCGAGACACGCAACTCGCAGACCAACCTGTTCATCAGCTTCCTCCCCAAGGGAGTGCATCAGATAAGCTATGACTGCTACATCGACCGCGACGGCGACTATACCGTCGGCATCGCCACTGTACAGTCGCTCTATGCGCCGCTCGTGACCGGACACTCCGCCGGCAAGACGGTGAGCGTAAAGTAACAACGACACAACAATGAAGAAGAACCGACAATCGCCGTGGACATGGATACCCTCGCTGTACATAGCCGAGGGTCTCCCCTACTTCGCGGTCAACACGCTGACAGTACTGATGTATGTCAACATGGGCATCAGCAATACGGAAATGGCATTCTATACCGGCTGGCTCTACCTGCCGTGGGTCATCAAACCGTTCTGGAGCCCGTTTGTGGACATACTGCGCACCAAGCGGTGGTGGGTGCTGACCATGCAGCTGCTGCTGGGCTGCTCCATGGCAGCGGTGGCGTTCCTGCTGCCCACGCCGTTCTTCTTCTCCGCCACGCTTGCGCTGTTCTGGCTCATGGCGTTCTTCTCCGCCACGCATGACATCGCAGCCGACGGCTACTACATGCTCGAACTCGACGACCACGAACAGGCTGCGTATGTCGGCGTAAGGTCAACGTTCTACCGCATAGCGTCCGTTCTCGGGCAGGGAGGGCTTGTCATCCTTGCCGGAATACTCGAGGAGAGGCTCGGCGACGTGCCTGCGGCATGGTCAGTGACATTCGGTGTCCTCGCCGTGTTCTTCTTCCTCGTGTGGCTGTACCATACGAGCTTCCTGCCGCGAGCTGCCGCCGACACGCCGCGCAACGACAAGGATTTCAGCAAAATAATCCATGACTTCGGCCATACATTCGTGACCTTCTTCCGCAAGCCGCATATCCTCTCCGCGCTCTGCTTCATGCTGCTATACCGTCTTCCGGAGGCTATGTGCATCAAGCTGGTGCAGCCGTTTCTCGTTGCGCCACTCGAAGAGGGGGGACTTGCGCTGACCACAGAGCAGGTGGGGTGGATAAACGGCACCTTCGGGGTCATCGCCCTGCTTGCGGGCGGCATACTCGGCGGACTGGCGATAGCCCGCGACGGCCTGAAGCGGTGGCTGTGGCCTATGGCGCTCAGCCTGACGCTGCCGTGCGTGTTCTACTGCGTGCTGGCGATGACGCAGCCTGCCAACATATACTGGATAGGCGCGGCGGTGTCGGTTGAGCAGTTCGGCTACGGCTTCGGTTTCACCGCCTTCATGCTCTACCTCATCTACTTCGCGCAGGGAGAGAACAAGACATCTCACTACGCTTTCTGCACGGCGTTCATGGCACTGGGCATGATGCTTCCGGGCATGGCGGCAGGGTGGATACACGAGTTTCTGGGGCAGTTCAACCTGCTCGGCGGCGAGGGGGCGCAGGGCTACGTCAACTTCTTCTGGTGGATCATGGTGAGCTGCATAGCCACATTCGCCGTCTGCGCGAGCATACGCATCGACCCGACCTTCGGCCGCAAGACAGCGAAATAGCGGCAAGGCCATAAAGCTAAATATAATAAGAGAGGACGTGCCTTGCGGCATATCCTCTCTTGTTATTTCGGGCAGACGGTGCTGCCGTATGGGAGTTGTGCTTACTTGCGTGCTATCTTGCGGTAGCCGTAGACAGCGTCGTCGCCGAGTTCCTCCTGGATGCGGAGGAGCTGGTTGTACTTGGCCATGCGGTCGGAGCGGCTTGCAGAGCCGGTTTTAATCTGTCCGGCGTTGGTAGCCACTGCGATGTCGGCGATAGTGGAGTCCTCTGTTTCGCCCGAGCGGTGAGATATGACAGCGGTGTAACCGGCACGCTGCGCCATCTCCACGGCGCGGAGCGTTTCGGTCAGTGTGCCTATCTGGTTCACCTTGACAAGGATAGAGTTTGCGCAACCCTCCTCGATGCCGCGCTCGAGGTATTTCACGTTGGTCACGAACAGGTCGTCACCGACGAGCTGGCAGCGGTCGCCAATCATGTCGGTGAGTATGCGCCAGCCATCCCAGTCGTTCTCCGCCATGCCGTCCTCGATAGAGTCGATGGGATATTTGGAGATGAGGTCGCGGAGGTATTCAGCCTGCTGCTGTGAGGTGAGCTTCTTGCCGTCAGCCTGTTTCCAGGTGTAGTCGTACACGCCGTCCTTGTAGAACTCGGAAGAGGCGCAGTCGAGGGCGATAGTCACGTCCTTGCCAGGCTCGTAACCGGCGTCACGGATAGCCTGCATGATGACGTTGAGCGCGTCCTCAGTGCCGTCGAGCGAGGGGGCGAAACCGCCCTCGTCGCCTACCGAAGTGGCGAGGCCGCGATCCTTGAGGACTTTCTTGAGGTGGTGGAACACTTCAGTGCCCCAGCGTATGCCCTCCTTGAAGCAGCATGCGCCCACGGGGCGAATCATGAACTCCTGGAAGCAAATAGGTGCGTCGGAGTGTGCGCCGCCGTTGATGATGTTCATCATCGGCACGGGGAGGGTGTAAGAGTTTGCACCGCCGATGTATTTGTAGAGGGGAAGGTCGAGATAGTCAGCGGCAGCCTTAGCCACGGCGAGCGACACG
>SAMEA104315438__coassemble_1092_pt1 | contig 12372 bp, 14 predicted proteins | sample SAMEA104315438__metabat2_high_PE_015 | metagenome-assembled genome bin SAMEA104315438 (sample SAMEA104315438) | gut metagenome | biome: Monkey gut; feature: monkey-associated habitat; material: faeces | place: China | collected 2013 | reverse complement strand
CATCTGCCGCTGTGCGGATGTGGCGTGGTCGCTTAGTATGCCGTATCCGTACATGGAGTATGGCGAGGTCGTGACTTGCGCGTATGCCGTGCCTGCAGCGGCGGCTATGATGCACATCAGGAGGAGAAATGTCTTAGTTATCTTCATTGTGTTCGTAAATTCTTAAAAGTCCTTTGCCGACGAGGTCGCTGACTATGTCCAGCGGCAAGCCGGTCATCTCGCGCAGCGCGTCAGCCACGAGCGAGGCATCGCCGCCGGTCAGGACGATGCGGCTGCATTGCCCGGCAGCGGCTGTGCATGTTATTTCCGCAGCTGCGCCCCGCACCGCGCCGCAGCGCAATGCCGTTTCGGTGTCCTTGCCGTATATCGGCAGCCTCCCTTCTGGCGACACGTGCGGCAGCTGTGCCGTGTGGCTTGCGAGGCTGTCGAGGCGCATGCGCACGCCGGCAGAGATGTTGCCGCCTTGGAAAACGCCGTCAGCCGACACTATGTCGGCGGTCAGCGCGGTGCCGGCGTCAGCTACCAGCAGCGTCTCGCCGGGAAACATCGCGGAGGCCGCCACTGCGGCTGCCACGCGGTCGAGTCCGAGGGTGCCAGGGGTGTCGTAGGCTATCCCTATCGGCAGCGGCGTGGCGTGTGTAATCACAAGTACATTGTCGTTGAGGCGGCTCACGGATTCCAGCATGCGGGCATCTGTCCTGCCGACGGCGGCGTATACGATGCCGTCAGGACGCACGCGCTCCACCAGCTGCGCGACAGCCTCGATGCACAGCTCCTCCATGCGCAGGCCCGTTACATCGCCCGAGCCTTCGTACACATTCACCTTCACAGAGCTGTTGCCGTGGTCTATCGTGAGAATTTTCCTCATCAGTTCACAAAGTTACATCAACTGGCGGCTATGCGCAATTCATCTCGCCTAAAAAAACATAATTAGTCGGGAGCAGTTCCTTTGCTGCTGTTTTCTTTTTTCTCGCGGGCGTATATCATCCATACGGACACTATCTGGAGCATCGCGCCCACAAGCGTGAAGAGGATGGTGTTGCGCAATATCGCGAGTGCGCCGCCCATTGCGCCGAGCCGCTGCTCTGTATAAAACCAGAAGAAGCCGGCGATGATGAACGCTATGCCGCCCCATGCCTGCATACGACGCAACCGGCGCAGCCGCTTGCTCTCGTCGGGAGCTGATACATTGACGCACCGCGCTGAGGTATAGATGATTGCGCCGGCAGCATATACCCATTTCCAGGGGACAAGTGTCTCCGGCGATTCGAGGGTCGCTATTGGCATGGCTATCGCCACTGCCAGGACGAGCAGCCCGAGCATCGCTACATTGTCAACGATCTTGCGTTTTCGCGGCAGGGTCATCGGCGCTTTGCCGCCGTCATTGCTCTTCTGTTTCATCGGTTGGTGTTTAATTGTCGGCAGGGTTGCAGGTTATTTGTCGTCCTTTTCGGTCACTATGTAGACATCCTCTGTAGGACGCTGCATGTTAAACCGCTCGCGGGCGAGGTGCTCCAGCTCGTTGCGCCCGGCCTCTATCGCTTCGCGCTTTTGCCTGTAATACTGCGCACTGTCAGCAGTGACGCGGATCTGCTCCTGCAGCTCGTTGATTTCATCTTGGTATTTTTTGCTGACGGCAATGGAGGTGTCGTCATTGAAGACGAGCATGACCACGGATATGGCCACGACGATCAGCATCGGCAGGTGTGACTTTCTCCGCAACCAGAACATAGCTTTCTTCAGGTTTTTATTGAACCCCATTTGCAGTCAGTTTTGCGTGTTGCCGGGATGCGCCCGGCGACACTTGTTCACGCTGCAAAATTAATCAAATAAATCATCATACGCACGCCCGCGTCGCACAAATATTCAGCTGGCGAGTGTCATTTAGAGGCTTTGAAATTGAATATCGGGCGGATTACGGTGTCTATTGTGACGGTCGGGCCGATGTTGGCGATGATTTCGTCGGCGGACTTGTATGCCATCGGCGATTCGTCGCGTGTGAAGTCGTTGACGGTCTCGGAATATATGCCTCGCATAGAGGCTGCGAAATCCTGCATTGAAATCTGTGCATATGCAGCCGAGCGGCTCAGCACACGCCCTGCGCCGTGGGGCGCGGAGCAGTTCCAGTCCGGGTTGCCCTTGCCGGTGCAGACGAGCGAGCCGTCGCGCATGTTGAGCGGTATGATGCACCGTTCGCCGCTGGCGGCGGATATTGCCCCCTTGCGGATGATGTTGTCGTCGGAGATGTAGTTGTGGACGCTCTCAAACTCTTCTGCGACTTCCGCGCCCGGAAAGAATTTCATCAGCTCGATGGCTATGAGGCGGCGGTTCAGCACCGCCCACTGCTGGCAGATGCGCATGTCGTGCAGGTAGTCTTCGCGTCCCGGGCCTTCGACATAGCACAGGTCGCGTGGCAATGACGGCTCGGCAGCTCGAAATTCGCGGCGCATACGCTTGATTACGGTCTGCAATTCCGATTTGCGTCCTGCTTCCTTGTATTTCTCAATGGTGCGGCGTATGGTCTCTCCCAGCTCGTCCGCGCCTTCGGTGAGGTGCTTGACCGCCCTGGCCTGGTATATCTCTGCCACTTGTTTGCCAAGGTTGCGTGAGCCGGTGTGTATGACCAGGTAGGTCCACCCCTCGCCGTCGCGGTCGAGCTCGATGAAATGGTTGCCGCCGCCGAGCGAGCCTATCGACTTGTAGATGCGGTCGATGTTCTTCATGTCGCGGTAGCAGCGCAGCCCGACTGTGAGCTGTTTGGCCTCGCGGTATATCTCCATTGACTCCCCTGTGAGTTGCTTGAACCCCCTTTTGGGCTCTCTTATCCATGTGCCGGAGGGTATGACAGCGTTGATCAGTTTGTTGAACGAGTGAAAGTTTATGCCGTTGCCAGTCTTGAATTTAAGCACCCTCATGCCGCAGCCTATGTCCACGCCCACGATGTTGGGTATGACCTTGTCGCCAAGGTTGCCGGTAAAGCCGATCACGCACCCCGCCCCGGCGTGTACGTCAGGCATTATCCGTATCTTCTTGTCGGCAAACACGTCGATGCCCAACAGCTCGCGGATTTGTCCCAACGCCTTGCTCTCGATGTCGCGGGTGAAGATTTTCACGTCGTGTCCGTCGATTGTTATAGGCTGCTGCGGAGTCGCATTTGTGTTGTAGTCAGATGTTCCCATATATGCAGATGTAAATTGCGGCAAAGGTAATGCTTGGGTGTATCAAATACTGATACACCTCGTCGGGAAATTTGTCGCTTCTGCAATGGTTTACCCCCGATTATTGCAAAGTTGCGAGTCTGTTCTTGCAAGGGTGGAATATATTTCTTACTTTTGTGGCATGAATAAGATAAGGGAAATTGTTTTCTCTGATGAGTTTGAGGAGTTTTATGCAGAGCTGGATGACCGCTTGAGGGATAAATACAACTATGCATTGAACGTCTTGAGAACTCAGTATGTGGTTAGTAATAAATTCGTGAAAAGCCTCGAGAATACTGCCTTTTACGAGTTGCGTGTTTCTGTGAGTGCGAATGAGTATAGAACCATTCTCTTTGCGATTGACCATGATAGTTTCATTCAATGCAAAAGAGTGCTTCTTCTCAATTCGTTTCTTAAGAAAGGAACAAAGCAATATAAGGGAGAAATCAAGTTGGCAGAGAATATTTTAGCAAGATATACGGAGGATTGAATATGAAGAAATTTGATGAAAGGAAACTTGCGTCGCTGAAAACTTTCGATGATCATCTGCATGAGCAATATGGCGAGGAGGACAGCCCCATGCGCCGGGATTTCGATGCCAAAGCCAGGGCATGGTATTACGCGGAATTGTTGCGAGATGAACGTAAACGACAGAATATTACGCAAAAATCATTGGCTGAGCAAATCGGCAAAAAGCGAGAGTATATATCATCTCTTGAAAAGGGGCAGACAGATATGCAGTTGTCTACATTTCTGAAAATCGCAGACGCTTTAGGATTGAAGTTCTCGCTTGTGTTGGGCTAAGCCGTTTGGTTGCTTAGAATAAACTGTCATTGCACCGGTAAATGCTGAAAGGTTAGCGGCGAGGTGTGTCAAATACTGACACACCTCGCCTGAAATGCATTGCTGCGAGAATGATGCAGCAACGGCTGCCGTGTTCCCACTTTATGGAGCCGGCAACTGTGTGCGGCCTGTCTGAAATTTACTTGTGGATGAATTTCTTGCCGTTGCGGATATAAACGTTGCCAGGGACAAGCGTATCTGCCTTTCTGCCGGACAAATCGTATACAATGTCGTCTTGCCCGGTTTCATCAAGCACGATGTTGCCTATGCCGGCATACGGGAAATCGTTGGTTTCTATGTAGTTGGAGAAAAAGTCCCACCCTGGCGCGGATAGGTATTTCTCGCGTGTCCCAACCGGGATGTATACCGGCATTGCCGCGTCGAGTGAGGTGAACGGGTTGCTCTCGTCATACATTCCCTTGGTGCAGACAGGCGGCTCCCCTGCCATGCAATAGATGCTCTCCAGACCATAGCACAAGTTGAACACATTGTTCCCGATTTTCTTCAAGGATGGCGGCAGGACTATGGTTTTTAATTTGTCGCAGCCCTGAAATGCGTCCTGTCCGATGGTCTCTACTGTCGGCGGAAGGTCGATGTGGTCAATCGCTGTACTGTCGTATGCAAATTCGCCGATGACAACCGCATTGCGAGGCACATTGACCGTTGTCAGCGAGGAGCAGCTGCCAACGACCTGCCTCGGCACAAACGCCAGGTTGTCTGGCAAATGGACTTCGGCCAGCTCCCAGCTGTTATAAAACTGGCTTCCTTCGGGGCAGAGATAGCAGTTGTCGGGCAGGATAGCCGTTTTGAGCTTTGACCCTGCAAATGCCATGCAGCCAAGGTATTCGAGCGATGCGGGGAAATTTATGCCGGTGATTTTGTCGCGGTAAAATGCACCCTCGTCAATGCACTTCACCGATTCGGGCAAGTGGATGCTCCCTGTAAGCCCCTGGCATTGGTAGAATGTCTGGTCGCCGATTTTCTCAAGGTTGTCCCCGAATTTCAGCTGGTCCGTAGTCAGCCGGATGCAATCGGTGAATGCCGACAGCCCTATTATCCGCAGTGATGCTGGAAAATTCACTTCGGTCAGTGTGGTGGCGTATGCAAACGCGAACTCGCCGATTTCGGTTATCCCTTCCGGAAGCACCATTTTCTCGAGCCAGATGGTGGATATTTGGAGGGTCCCCCAGTCCACTTGCTCGTCAGTGTGGAAAAACGCATTGTCAGGGATAATGTTGTTTTCGACGGATGCCTTGCCGAGGTCGATTACTTTCAGTTTTCCGTTGAAAGAGCTGCTCCATAGAGTGTTGAAGTCTGCGTCGTTTATCGGGCCTTCCACGTGGAGCGCGTCAATCAGGTTGATGTTGTCACCCAGCAGCTCCGCCAGTTCGCCGCCACGAGAGGTCTTGACAGAGATTTCCAGCGGCTCGGCATCATTAGACTCGGTGCGCTGCCGGCATTTGTAATGCAGCGTGGCTGCTGCATTGTCTGCCGACTGGAATGAAGCCGGGCGGCTCTGCAGAAGCATCGGCTGCACATCCATGTACGGCATCTCATCTTGGGCAATTACACTCGCTGTAACACAGAGTATTACGGCAATGTTTGCGAATAGTCTGTTCATAGTATCCTGTTTTTTGCGAAGTTAGACAAAAAATCCGTTCGCCGCAAGCCCGTCGGCTGTTATTTGTTCGGGTGCAAGGTATTTTGTACCTTAGCGGTATGAAAACGATGCGTGTGAAACGGTGGTTTGTTGCGGCGGTGTTGTGTGTGGCGTGTGCGGTCAGCGCGTTTGCCGTGAATGGTCGGCTTCAGCAGTCGTTGGATTCGCTGGCGCGTGTATGCGATGCGCGTATAGGCGTGGCTGTCGTGCGTGGCGATACGGTGGTCGCGGAGGTGCGCGGCAGAGAACTGTTCCCGATGTCGAGCGTGTTCAAATTGCCGCTTGCGCTGGCTGTGCTCGACTCGGTGCAGCGGTCGGGGATGTTGTTGGGCGATTCCGTCACGCTGCATCGCGAGGAGCTGCGTGAGGACACATGGAGTCCTATGCGCGAGCATTTGGCAGACGGATGTTTGTCGGTGACTGTCGGCGAGCTCATCGGCTATGCCCTCGTGCAGAGCGACAACAATGCTGCCGCCGCGCTGCTGTCGCGGTCCGGCGGGTGCGTGGCGGTAAACCGCTATTTGGAGTGTATAGGCGTGGATGCGTCGGAGATGAGGGTGTGCCGCACGGAGGCGGAGATGCAAGCAGACCCCGCATCGGCTGTCGAGAATTGCGCTACGCCGCTGGCTTCGGCACGGCTGGCTCTCGACATGGTCACGCTCCCGCTCGTTGACGAGCGTTTCCAGGCGTGGGTGACAGAACAGATGCGTGGCTGCCGTACTGGCGAGAACCGGCTGGCGAAATACCTGCAAGGGCGTGTCCTCATGTTCGGCCACAAGACCGGCACCGGGTTCGTTGATGCACAGGGGCGGCAGACGGGCGTGAACGATGTGGCTTTCGTAGTCCCGTATGGCGGCAGTCCGTTGGGCATCGCCGTTTACGTCACCGATGCCGCAATGTCGCTTGCCGATGCCGAGGAGATAATTGCCCAGGTTGCCCGGCTGGTTGTCGAGAACCTGTGATGCTGTCTGTGTGCAGCGGTTATTTCAGGAATGTAGCCTCGTCGATTTCCTGTGTCCTGAAGTTGCTTGTGTGTGCTGATTTGCTCACCTTGATTTCCAGCGTGTAGTTGACCATAGCTGTCGAGTGCTTCAATCCGAAGTCGAATATGTCGGTGCTGCGCTCATACATGGCATCGCTTGTGAACTTGCCTGTCGTCCTGCCGTCGGGTTGCTCCTGTTCCATCCAGTCATGGCCGTATGCGAGCTTGAGGTAATACTGCCCCGGCGGTATCTGGTTGATTGTCTCGGAGGAGTTTTCTGCCACATAGACGTATCGTATGCACTCGTCGGTGGCTGCATCCACCACCTTGACGGCAACGTTCAGCCCCTTGCCGACGGTTATGTCAAACCAGTTGTCCTGCTGGCCGTAGCGGCTGCGTATGCCGTACTGCTCTGACAGCTCGCCGGTTGTGACTGTTGCCGGCATCTGCCAGCCGTGTTGCATCAGCGAGTCCTGCTGTTCGGTCAGTTCAGCCTGGGTGGCTGCAGTTTCGCCGCTGTTGTTGCTGCCCGAGCATCCCGCGAGGAAGCATGCTGCTGTCAGGATAGTTGCCTGGAGTTTCATGAGAGCAGCGATGAGAGGTATCTGAATAGTGCCACTGCGATGATTGCTATGCCGACTATGCGGCAGAGCATGGCGGCAGCGCGGCGGTGCGCCTTCTTTTTGAGTGCACTGTCGGTGAGTATAGGTATGACCAGCCATACGGCCAGTCCGATGATGATTGCGAACATATCCATAGTTAGTTCTCGGCAGCGTAGGGGCGCGGCGTGCTTGTTTTCGGCGTGCTCCGAGTTTTGTCACGCCATGTCCCTGCGCTGGCATGGAGGTTGGGTCAGAACGCGCCTTCGCGTTTGAGCTGGTTGACGCGGTTCTGTATCGTCTGGTATTTGTCGCCGAGGTTCTGCTTGCGCACGTTGCCGTTGCCGTAATTGCCACGGATAACGTTCATGGCAGTGTCCTCGATGTCGCCAGTCGGAGTAGCCGTTGCCGCAGCGGGCTGCTTGTCGGCAGCCTTTGCAGCAGGCTTGTCATTTGCGGGTGCAGCCGGCTCAGCCTCAGCAGTTTGCCCGGCATTGCCGGTCGGCAGAGTTGAGTCTGGCGCGACATCGCCGCCCTCCTGCATTGCCGTCCCCTCCGCTGAGGTGTCATTTTCGGCAGAATCTGCGGTCGCAACTGCAATGGGAGGCTCGCCGGTTTGTTGACTTCCGCCATTGTCGCGTGCGGCAAAATACCACATGCCGCCGGCAACGACAACAACCGCCGCAGCCACCGCCCACCAAATCCATCCCTTCGACTTCGGCCCTGGGTCTGGGCCTGGACCTGGAGGCAGACCAGGTCCTTTGGGCTCTCTTGGCTCTTTGTCAAAGTCTTCTGGTCCGAACAATTGCTTGTCCTTGTCGAAGTCTTCCGGAGAGAATAATTTCTTGTCAGGCATAGAGCAAAGGTTAGTTATAGACTTCGGTAGCGAGATACATCATGCCTCCATTGTCTCCGATTGCCAGAGGCTCGAATGTCCACAGGTATGTGTTTTCATCGTAGATGACACGTCCGAAGCGTACTACATCTTTGTCAGGAAATTCTTGGTCGAGTTTGTATTCAACCAACAGCTCGTCTGTGTCGGCGTCATAAATGCTGACAACCGGGTCGATTGCATCTTTGAAACTCTCACCTTTCTCGATTTTGTCTTTAGCTACTGCAGCTGCGAAAACAATAGATGCGTATTTGCGAGTGTCAACTTCGTCAAGGCGCACGTGCATTGTTTCACCACATTCCTTGTTTTTGTCATCTTCTTCTCCAGGCTCATCCATGTCGTCCCATGAGCCGATTACTGAACCGTCTTGAGATACAGGAAGTGTTGCCTCCATCCATTTTCTTGGGTTTTTGAAAGTCCCTTTTTCCTTTTCGTCCTCCCATTTGTCGAACTCTCCTTTTAGAGGGTTGAAGTCGGGGTCATTGAAGGGCTTTTCAGTTTTCCAGCGCAGTTTTGAATTGAAGTACACCAAATCGGGTATATTATGAATCATGTCGTCGTCGCCAAGCAGGAACGAGCAGACATCGAGGTCTGTTCCTTTCCATGTGAGGTCGATGCGGATTGTTTTGAGGTCAGGCTTGTCGAATACAAGCTGGTCTCCTATGCTGATTGTTTTGTCGAAATCAGCACCTGAAAAGAGTTTCTTTGCCATGACTGTGTGTTTATGATTGATTTTGAGATTTGTTGTTCTTGAATTTATTAATTGTAGACCTCGGTGGCGAGATACATCAGTCCTCCAGTGTCTCCTATTGCCATAGGTTCGAATGACCACAGGTCATTGCCTTCATCATAGAAGATACGACCGAAGCGAACCACGTCTTTGTCTTTGATGCCTTGGTCAAGTTCGTATTCAGCCAACAGTTCGTCTGTGTCGGCATCATAAATCTTGACTGTGCATATACAAGTGTCGTTAAAGCAGACACCTGCGTCTGCATTATTCTTAGGTATAGCAGCTGCGAAAACGATAGATGCGTATTTGTGAGTGTCAACTTCATAAAGGCGCACGAACATAGTCTCACTGCAATATCTTTCACAATCTATGTCATCGAATGGCCCTATTACTGAACCGTCGGCTGATACGGGTAGTGTTGCATTCATCCACTTACATCGGTTTCTGAAAGTTCCTGTCTTTTCTTCTTTAGCCCAAGTGGAGAACTCTCCTTTTGAAATGTAGTATTGTGGATCGATGTCTTCTATGTCGAAAGGTTTATCAGTTTTCCAACGTAATTTTGAGTTGAAATATACCAAATCTACTACTTTGTGTATCATGCCGTCTTCCCCAAGCATGAACGCGCACATGTCGCAGTCTATCCACCCATTATGCCAAACAAAGTCAATTCGGACGGTTTCTATGGAACTTCTCCATTTGTTTAGTACAAACTTGTCACCGGTTGTTAGTTTTTCCGGAGAAGGGAATTGGCTTGCATCAAAGAGTTCCTTTGCCATGACTGTGTGTTATTTGCGTTTTACTTTTGGAAATTTTCGGGTCGATTTTGTCTCGGTCGTCTGCTTCACTGAAACCACACTTGGAGAGGACTGCTGAGTAAGCCTCTTTGGAGGACGAGGTCCTTTTCGGGGAGGAGTTTTTCGGTCAGGTGTATCGGTCGTGTTGCCAACGGTTGGGGCAGAAGACGGCCTTGGCTTAGGTCTCGGATAACGAGAAGCTGGCTTTGAAGGAGTTTCGGCTGGTTGCTCCGTAACTTCGTGATTCTGAATGTAAGATTGAGCGTTGTTCCCATATTTTTGAAAACGTATAGCGCGAGATCTCTTTTTGTTGTTTTCGGGCTTACGTTTCAGTATGGAGTAATCGTTGTAGAGGCGAATGACTTCTTTCCAGTTTTCGGAGGCGTATGCGTCGTCAAACTGGCGCTGGATTTCCACGGACTGAAGTTGCTCATTAGCTTCGTTCAATGTCGCGGAAATTGCGGGTTCTTCCTTGATGTGGAGATACTCTTTGCACTTGGCTGCAACTTGAGACCAGTCGTTATGGCTCTTTGCAGCTTCGATTTGAGAGCGGAGGCTGTTCAGTTTGTTTGTTTCGGCAATGCGACCTTCGATGAAACGTTGCTTGTCCTTCCATTCATCGCTGGTGTCGAGGGCGATCAGCCTTTTGCAAATGGTTTTGGCATCTTCCCAACGGCAGTCAGAAATGGCATCGCTTAGCTGTTTCTCGTAATCATTTATTTGGGCAAGTGCTGCTTTGATTTGAGTTTCCAAATCTGAAATACGATAGTCCTCGATATGACAATATTTTGCCTTCCCGATTTCATCGGCAGCTTCTTTGTATGCACGTTGCTCAAGCAGTTTCTTTGCCCCATAAATATGGTTTTCAAGAGCTTGCCGGTTCTCCTTGTCCTTGCGCTCTCGGTCGAGCAAGTCTGTCTTGAGATTTTCCCATTTGGATTTGTTCTCTGAGTCGTTGCTGATGAGTTGCTCACATGCTCTGACTGCCTCTGAATAATCCTTTTGAGCCACATACTTGTCAAGTTGGCTTTCGTAGCTTTTGATAACTGCGGTGTGTCGCTCCTGCTTGTCTTTGGTCTTTTCTCGGAGAGATTTTGCGTCTCGATTTCCTGGGTCAATCTCGAGAGCTTGGTTGAGTCTCTTGATAGCCAATGAGTATTGTCTCTTATCCCACAATTCGGGAATTTCACTCATTATCTGCTGTATCAGACCTAAATCGTCGATTATTTTCTTAGCTTTCTCTTTGAGCTGGATAGCCTTGGCTGAAGCCGGGTTCAGTTCCAGCGCTTTGTCGCACAAGGAGATTGTGCCCCTCCATTTTTTGTCGGCAAAGGCTGTTTCTGCCTGAAGTATAACGGCGATGTACTGCTCCAGGTCTTCTATTGCCTTTGTTGCCCTGGCGTAGAACTCTTCTGTTTCTTCGGCAAACATGTCGCAGTCGAGGTGGCGGTACATTTTGACAATGCGCGGCAGGTCGCTGTCTTCGTAACGGCACATCGCACGCTCGTCAATGGCGAAGTGGTGTTTGATTGCTTCGCGGAAACTGCTGTTGTTGAACGTGTCGCCGATGAATACAATGCCTTTTATATCGTTGGTTGTCAGGCTGCAACCCTTGATAAACCGGACAATGGTGCGTATGATGTTGTCAACGATGCTGTTTGTACGTGTTGCGAGCTGCTCTTTGATTATGGTCACAGCAAAAGGGTTGTTTGGCGCACAATCGAATGTGATGTCAGGCAAAGCAACAGGCGAGGGCAGGTCGTGGTTGTCGATGAGTTTAAGCCAGTTGTCGGTGAACTGCTCCATGCGACGGTACTCTTTGGGCAGGTCTTCCGCTTTGAGGAAATGCGTGGAGTCGTTGATGTTTTCCACGACAGTCTCTATCAACGCTTTACGCCGCATGTCAAGTCCGTACCCCGGGAGCGTATCCTCGCGTTTGCACTGAAACCTGTTGCTCGCGGCTGGTCTCTCGTAGACGATGTAGTGCAAGTTTTCGTTGGTAGCTTCAAGCGCAAGGTAATGCCCTGGTTTTGAGAACTTGTCTTGTCGAGCTTCCTGTTGGCAACATTCCTCGAGGGCGAGGTGCGATATGCGTGCCTCAAACTGCATGACGTTGAAATTCGCTTCTTTCAGCTCTTCGAGAAATTTCAGACGTGCTATATCCTTCACGTCCTCCGCGAATGAGACGTATGTATCGACTGTGCCTTCCTCTTGTGCTGCATTGTGCAGGTCTTTGAATATACCTGCATCCTGGAATATGTCGTACAGCCGCTTTTGGTTGTCGGAGTAGTAGGAGTAGGTTGCGTCGCCCTGCTCGATGATGGTGAACACATCGCCGATGTAGTGCGGCTTGCCGTCGCGGTAGGACGCTTCGTTGCCCTTGCCGTAGACGATGCGGTTGTTGGCGGTGTCCTCGTGGAAGAACAGCCAGATGCGGTCCTCGCCGTTGGGCAGCGACAATGGCAGCGCGTTGCCGTCAACATCGACGGCAACGGCTATAAACCATTTGTCTACATATAGCGATAGTGCCTTCATGCTGCTCTGCGGGTCAACGGAACACTTTCTTGACGAGGCTTTCCAGGAAGCACGCGCCCTCGGCGATGATGACAGGCTGATGGTAGTGGAAGCCTTTGTCCTTGCCGCTCTGTTGGTTGCGTGTCGCCTTGCGGTATTCC
>SAMEA104315438__coassemble_1088_pt1 | contig 12432 bp, 10 predicted proteins | sample SAMEA104315438__metabat2_high_PE_015 | metagenome-assembled genome bin SAMEA104315438 (sample SAMEA104315438) | gut metagenome | biome: Monkey gut; feature: monkey-associated habitat; material: faeces | place: China | collected 2013 | reverse complement strand
TCGACGCTTAGCCAGGTCCTGCCAGACTCGGTCTATTCACGTGCAAACGTCTCGTTTCAATCTATCACCAATATGGGGCTGGAGATGTTCGAGGGACTATGCCCTATGGCGACACAGACAATGGCTGCAATGGCTATGATCAAAGCTGATTTTTCAGACAATGAGGGGCAACTCGATTCATTCCTGCAAAACGAAGGGAAAAAGCGCGGCAAGGCTATCATGGGGTTTGAGACAGTCGAAGAGCAAGCAACGATACTTTACCGCTCAAAGAGTATCCGCGAGCAAGCAGAAGACCTGGTGAAGTTTCTCGATGACCCCGACAAGGAAACCGCCAATGCGCGTAATCTGAATGCGAAATACATGGCTCATGACTTGGAAGGCATATATATTCTCAGCCGTGAGGAGAGCGACGACCCTGCGTTCTGGAAACGGCTGCTGACCGACCGCAACAATAACTGGCTCTGCAAAATGCCTGAAATGATGAGTACGCAGAGCGTATTGTTCGCCGTAGGGGCTTTGCACCTCGCCGGCGACGAAGGACTTATAGAGGGACTCCGCAAAATGGGTTATACAGTGACACCAATGGACGACCGTCAGAACTGCACGGCTGAGTGATGCAGCCGCTAATGGAACTATATCTAATATCAAATCGGATATACCGCATATTCAAGTACAAAATATAAGCGGACGAACATTTGCGACAATAAATTTGCAGATACGGCAATATCTGACTATCTTTGTAGCAAAATCAACTATAACCTAAAAGCAACATCATGGAATTACCTTTTGCCGAATCGTGGAATGGTCGAGCCGATTCATAAGAGTACACGCGAGGAACGCGAGAAATGGCTGAAAGAAGCGCACAACAATGTCTTCATGCTGAAAGCAGAACACGTATACATCGACTGCCTCACAGACTCCGGCACAGGAGCCATGTCAGACCGCCAGTGGGCCGCTATGATGACCGGCGATGAGAGCTATGCCGGCGCACGCTCGTTCTATGAGCTGAAGGACACCATAACCCGCATTACCGGCTTCAAGTATGTGCTGCCGACTCACCAGGGTCGCGCTGCCGAGAACGTGCTGTTCTCTCACCTCGTAAAACCGGGAAACATCGTGCCGGGAAACTCCCATTTCGACACCACCAAAGGACACATCGAGAGCCGCAATGCCTTTGCCGTTGACTGCACCGTAGACGAGGCAAAGAACACCCAGCTCGAAGTGCCGTTCAAGGGCAACGTTGACCTCAAAAAGCTCGAGGAAGTGCTCGAAAAGGAGCAGGAGAGAATTCCGTTCATCATCATAACCATCACCAACAATTCCGCCGGCGGACAGCCTGTATCAATGGAGAACCTGCGCGGTGTGCGCCGTCTCGCCAACAAGTACGGCAAGCGCGTCGTATTCGACTCAGCCCGCTTCGCAGAGAACGCATACTTCATCAAGACTCGCGAACCGGAGTTCAAGGATGCAACTATCAAGCAGATCTGCCGTCAGATGTTCGATCTTGCCGACATCATGACCATGTCTTCCAAAAAGGACGGTCTTGTCAACATGGGCGGTTTCATTGCAACTCGTTGGGAAGATGTGTATGAAGGGGCAAAGCAGTATCTCATCCCGTTTGAGGGCTTCCTGACATACGGCGGCATGAACGGCCGCGACATGGCAGCTCTCGCCGTCGGCCTCGACGAGAACACCGAGTTTGACATGCTCGACACCCGCATCAAGCAGGTTCAATATCTCGCCAAGAAGCTCGACGAGTATGGCATCCCCTACCAGCGTCCTGTTGGCGGCCACGCCCTGTTCATCGACGCAGACAAGGTGCTCGACCAGGTGCCCAAGGAGGAGTTCCCGGCACAGCGTCTGACAATGGAACTCTATCTGGAAGCTGGTGTGCGCGGTTGCGAAATCGGTTATCTGCTCGCAGACCGTGACCCCATCACACGCGAAAACCGTTTCGACGGAAACGACTTCCTGCGCCTGTGCATCTGCCGCCGCACATACACTAACAACCACATGGATGTCATCGCAGCTGCACTCAAAAACGTTTATGACCGTCGCCATGAGATCAAGCGCGGCGTGAAAATTACTTGGGAGGCAGAGCTGATGCGCCACTTCACTGTTCAGCTCGAGCCGCTGGATTGATGCCCAAAGCAAAACCGAACAATTCGTATTTGAATTAATACACTTCATAGTCCCCCTCGCGTATGCCTGTTGCGGCAATGCGCGAGGGGTTCTCCTATAATCAACGGCCCCCCTTTTTGAGGGTAAAATATGAGCAAGCGATCATGCCTTGCTACCAGCCCCAGAACAGTGCGAGTTTGTAATGATTTGACAGAGCGCATATTACTCTACGATTAACTCCGCTTAACTCTTCAACGATTTCCGAATTTGCACACACAAATAGTCGGTGTGCAAATCGAAACCCCGAGACCTCCACATGGCCATCTCAGTCTATCAAATTGAACGACAGATACTTAGGCGCGAGGTTTCTTGTACAAAAAGCATAATTAGCGAAATTTAATCGGGCAATTTCTTGCGGTAATCGGCATAATGGCCTATATTTGAGGCAGTAAAAACGAGAACAATTAAAAATAGTGAACCGAGATGGAGCAAACACTGGTTATACTCAAACCCTCCGCGTTGGAAAGACGCCTGATAGGCAAAATCATCGCTCGTGTCGAAGACAGAGGTTTCATTATCAGCGGACTGAAGATGATGAACCTGAGCGAAGCAATGTTGCGTGACCATTACGCACATCATGCAGACAAGCCGTTTTTCCCCTCAATCGTTGCATCAATGACAGCTACCCCCGTAGTTGTGATGTGCCTGAAAGGAGTGGAGGCAGTACAAGTATTCCGCACAATGGCCGGCATCACAAACGGCCGCAATGCAGCCCCCGGCACACTGCGCGGCGATTTCTGCATGAGCGGACAAGTCAATATCGTACACGCGAGTGACACAGTGGAAAATGCCAAGCTCGAAATATCAAGATTCTTCACCGAAGAGGAAATATTTGACTGGACTCCGGCAAATATGCAGTTCTTCTACGGCGACGGAGAATATTGATTGCCACTATTAAGAGAAAAAGCAAGCAGAATATGAACAGTAAAACTATGATATGCGCCGCACTGATGACCGTCATGGGACTCAGCTGCTTCGCACAAGGTAAACAGTCAAAATCATCACACTCCAAAGCACACCGTGAACTGTTGGCAAAACAGTCCACCGGCAAAGACAATATCAAGATGGGTGACAACAGCTTCATCCAGCTTCTCGACGACATCGAGCCCGAACCCGACATATATACCGAAGGATGGAATAGCCGCTCGGTAAACCCGTTCAAAGAATCACAGGTGCCTGACCGCGAAGTCCTCGATGTACGCGGCTATCACCGCCCGGTGTCAGGAGGCCGTCTCTCCTCCAACTATGGCTATCGCGCCCGCTTCGGGCGTATGCACAAGGGCGTTGACCTCGCCATACGCATGAACGATACTATCTATGCAGCATACGACGGCAAAATTCGCCTCACAAACTACGAGGCTCGCGGCTACGGCAACTATATCATCATCCGCCACGGCAACAAACTCGAGACTGTATACGGACACCTCAACAAGATACTCGTGAAGCCAGAGCAAGTGGTCAAGGCAGGACAGCCTATCGGCCTGGGCGGCAGCACCGGACGCAGCACCGGCCCGCACCTCCACTTCGAGACCCGCTACATGGGATATGCCATAAACCCCAGCGCAATCATCAATTTTGACAACCACACGGTTCACACTGACTACTATACGTTCACGAAGAGCACCTATACCCAGGCTCGCTCATTCTCTCCCCGAAAAAGCAATGAAGAGAAGTCAAGCCGCTACCAGGTTGCATCAACCCCCGACACCTATACTGTCAAGCGCGGAGACTCTGTAGCAAGCATAGCACGTGCATACGGACTGTCAACAACGACACTCCGCCGTCTCAACGGCATGTCGCCTACAGACAAGATTACTATCGGACAAGTTCTGAAATTGAAGAACTGAACCACAAAATACAGCAGGTACAAGAAGAGCGCATCATATTTGTTTGTGATGCGCTCTTCTTGCATTTGTCACTACAGGTCATCCGCCGATATAGTAGCACTTGATTTTGCCTACGGGCAAGTCGCCCTCCAGAAGCAGCGGTATGTGGCGCGAGTCGGTCGAAATCCATGTGTGCATATCCGCACTCGATTTCTTCTTGCCGTTGGAGGTGAAATTGAACCGTATGTGATAGGCCTTCACCTGCCGCTTGTCACGCAGCTTTATGGTCTCAACGCCCATGTTGCGCATAGCAATAGTCTCAACCTGCTTGCCAGAGAACACTGTTGCCTTGTAGATAGTGTTCTTCTTCATCTTTTCAAAATTTATAGAGCGCAGGTAATAGAATATCGACAGCATATCGTATGACGGGCCGCTGGACGACAGCCGCTTGTGCGACTTGGTGATTTTCCCTTTCTTCTCCTTTATGCGGTCGCAATTGGCCACAACATTGCGGCCGGCATATGAATACTTGATGACATCGCGGGCATACTTGCCGCCCTCATGGGTGGTTTTGGTGTAAGTAAGCGGTTTGAGACCGGCGATTTTGACCACAGAGCGCAAAGTGTCGCGCACGGTAAAAATTTTGTCAGCCCACGGTTTAGTCCTAGCAGTAAGGATAATGTTGTAATTGCCCCCACTGTTTCGGAGCGTCAGTGTAGCATCGCCGGCATCCTTGTGAACAAGCCCCCACTTGTAGGAAATAACATAGCGAAGCGTCTCATTCTGAAATGCGGCCGACGCGGCAAACGGCATCAGCATCATGACTGCAAACAGCAGCGTCAGCGCAATACTTCTTCGTGTATTCATCACATCAGATATTGGTTTTCATATAAGACACCCTCTGCCTCGAAAAGTTTATACGACAACCACTACTATCCCCAACGAACAGAGCCGTGCGCTTCATATCACGAAAAGCAATGAAACAAGAAACCCCTAAGATTCTTGCGACCTTAGGGGTTTCAATCCATTTATCGGATAGCGGGATTATACCGCCGTTGTTCTTCAGTAGATGCTGTTATTGTCAGAAGGCGAAATTGCCAGTCTTGTCAATGAAGCCGTAATCATCTCCGATTTTCACCTTAGCAAGGCCGTCGCAGAACCTGCCGGCTTCGTCGTATTTCGGCTCGATGACCTCTTTGCCGGACTCATCAACAAATCCGCATTTGCCGTTGAGTTTCACTATTGCGAGGCCGTCGCTGAATTCAAGAGAACCGCAAGAGTCGTATTTAGGCTTGATGACCTCTTTGCCCGACTTGTCTATAAAGCCATACACTTTGCAGCAAGATCCTCCTCCGGCTCCCACTTTTGCGAGGCCGTTGCAGAAGTTTGATGCATCTTCATATTTCAGTTTGACAACCTCTTTGCCAGTCTTGTCGATGTAGCCGTAATCCCAGTCAAGTTTCACCCAGGCGCGACCTTCGCTGAAATCACCGGCTCTGTCGTATTTTGGCTTAACGACCTCTTTGCCAGACTTGTCAATGAAGCCGTATTTCCCGTCGAGTTTCACACTGGCAAGGCCTTCGCTGAAACTGTCGGCTCTGTCATATTTTGGCTTGACGACCTCTTTGCCAGACTTGTCGATAAAGCCATATTTACCGTCAAGTTGCACCGAGGCGAGACATTCACTGAAACTGCCAGTACTGTCGTATTTCGGCTTGACAACTTCTTTGCCGGACTTGTCAATGAAGCCGTATTTCCCGTCTAGTTTTACACATGCAAGGCTGTCGTGGAAATCGTATGACGAGGAGTCGTATTTCGGCTTGACAATCTCTTTTCCCGTCTTGTCGATAAATCCGTATTTCCCGTCTAGTTCCACCGAGGCGAGATCTTCGCTGAAACTGTCAATTCTGCCGTATTTCGGCTTGACGACCTCCTTTCCTGTCTTGTCGATAAAGCCCCATTTACCGTCAAGTTTCACCTTTGCAAGACCTGCTCTGAAACTTTCACCCCAGTCGTATTTCGGCTTGACGACCTCCTTTCCGATCTTGTCGATAAAGCCCCATTTACCATCGATTTTCACCCCGGCAAGGCCTTCGCTGAAATTGCCGGCTCCATCGTATTTTGGCTTGATGACCTCCTTTCCGGAATTGTCGATGAAACCGTATTTTTCATTGAGTTTCACCCAAGCGAGGTCTTCGCTGAAATTGCCGGCTTCGTCGTATTTCGGCTTGACGACCTCTTTCCCGGATTTGTCTATTAAGCCCCATTTACCGTCGATTTTCACCCACGCAACTCCGTTGCTGAAATCGGTTGCTCCTTCAAAACATGACCCGTTGCCCCATACTGCTGTTTTGAAGCGGCGGATGAGTTCGTCTACCTGCCCTGTTGTGCAGTCAACAGGTTCGAATACTTCGTCAGATGTCACTATGAAAATCTCTGTGTGGTCATTGCCGTTGTTTCGCACCCGGAACAGCACTTTCTCGGCTTCCAAATGCCACGAATACCAGTTGGTGTGTCTTCCTCCGTCGCTGCCGTTGTACAGCTGGTTCAGAGCGACGCCAATAGCACCATATAGTTCGTCGCTGTCTTTTGCAACATCGTTGATGCCGTATGCTTTGCAGAAGGTGGACTGATAGTATTCCATCGTTTCGAACGCCTCCTCCAAATCGTCGTAGCCCAAGTCCAAGTATTCGTATTCCTCATCAATCCACTCCTTTGCGGCAATCATAGTTTCGTCAGTGTCTGTTCTGCTACTCATGACCCACGTGCCGCCGTTTTCAGCGTCGTATATCAATACTGCGATAGCTGGCCAAGTGAATCTATGACAGTTTTCAAGTTCCTCTTCGTAGTTGTGGAATATGTCGGCTGAATCGAGAGTGATGTCGATTATGGGCATTCCGACGAGTTCCTCCGGCACTGAGACAGCTTCTGCTTCATCTACAGCAGCATCGTCTCGCTTGTATGACAGCTGCGACTCCATGTCGGACTTTTTCGCTTGACGGGGAATGTCTGCCACTTTTGACAGCGTGATGCCGTCGAGTACCTTCACCCAGTCATCCTTGGTGAATACTTTGACTTTCATGTTAAGCTCTTTGAGCATAGCCTCTTCAAACTTGCCTACAGTGCGGCTTGTGCGGCACTCGAGCGTGCCTTTTGTCGCGCCCAGCGACACCAGCAAGTCGCTGTCGTCGGCTTTGCGTCCTCCGTCATAGACGCGGAGTTCGCCTCCGACCTCGTCACGGAACTGCTTTTTAAGCTGCGCGACGGTGGTCTTGATTCCAATCTTGAATTTAGCCATTTGCGTGTTAGTTATTTGGTTGATTATTTGTGTTGTCTTGAGTTGCCAGGGTTGGAGAATTACAATCGGCGGTGTGTTGTGCCGTACCGGGTCAGCAGATCAGCACTGCCGTCGCGGTATTGCGTATAGATGTATTCGCCTTGCCATCTTGCGGAAACAATGCCGCCACCGCTTGCTCTGCCAGTGTAGTAGTGGGCATCACCTCCGTTTGCACTACATACCATTATGCGACCATCCTCCAGTGTAACGACGATGTATTTTTCATTCATGTCTGCAAGGACTGCTGGTGTCGAGCAGATTATTGGGTACAGCCAGCCTTGGTTTTGGTCGCGGACGACAACTTTCCCGTTCTCTACCCTTACGAATTTTTGTTCACTCATGTTAGTTTTGTTTGTGTTGGTTGAACTTGAAGATGCAGATGACAACAAGCTAGACCATGACGGCTTTGATGCTCTGCTGCTTGATGATGAACGGCTGTCATCATCATAGTCATCGTTTCTGTTCTTTTTTCCGGAGCTTTTCTTTTTGCTGGAACTCTCAAACCACTTGCCATGGTATCTCGGGAAGCGGATTTTCGGGCTGCGGAGCAATACTAAGGAGAGCAGGCGGCATGCAATCCATATTCCGACTCTGAACAGCCACCATGGGAGCGCAAAAAGGTTCTTAATTGCTTTGTCTGGTAGTGCCATATCTTGATGTTTTAGTTATGTATGTTGTTCACTATGTGCATATATCAAACTTGCCTCGTTTTCTAATCGATGTAGCATTAAAAATTTCGGTCAAGTTTGTTTTTCGATGAGTTTAAATGAGTTACCGAGCATCATACATATCGTAATAGCGAGGATTAAGCCTCGAGGCATAGTGTATCGCCGTTTATGGTTCTGGCAAACGGCATATACCAACTCATCTGTCTGGCATACCCAATCAATATTGCCAAAGCAGCGAGCCTATGCCCAGAGGCCAATCCGGTTGCTATCTAATTGCCAATATGATTATCACTGCAATGAGGATTACGATGAGAGCGTACATCCACCAGTTGTGGCGTTTTTTCTTCTTCCTTACTGGCGGAACGTACCCGTTCAGGTATTTCAGGCTGAAACCCGCCTCGCCGGTTTCGTGTGCCTTGTCGACCTTCGCGACTTCGATGCCATAGTTTGCTGCTGCGGAGATGATGCGGTCGAGGCTTGACTTTGACCAAATTTGGCTCATGGCGATTTCTTGTCCGTCACCGGTATGCAGTGTTTCTTCCGGTTTCGCAAAATACAGGCTCATGCGCTCATTGTATGAGGCCGCCTCCTCCACGTTCAGGAAGTTTTCGGGTACGCCTCTGTCAGGACACAAATCATTAGGGAACGCCTCGCGCAAGTCTTCCAACGTGGCGTCGGGGTTCATCTCCATATAGGCATGGACTATTCCCAGCGCGGTGCGGTTCTGCGCCTTGCCGTACACTCGCACCTTGTTTGCGACCATGCCGCTAATCTTCAAGGCAGCCTTGGGAACTGGCACGCCAAGCGATTTTGCGGTTTTGAGTACGCCGTGAGCAGTTGTTGCACCTTTCTTCAGGGCAACCTTTGCCTTCTCCGCTTTGTCGCGGATGCTTTTGTTTCCAGATTCGGATTTATTCATGCTTTCAGCCATAACTTGGATAGTGTTGTCGTTTGTGGTAGCTGCCGGAAATCGCGGTTGTGGTTTCGGCGGCGTGACTTGCGAGTGCAAAGTTATCACATACATTCCAAATTACCCCCCCGAAAAGTTAAATTACCATAAGACACGGATTATGCCGGAGAATTCATGCTGTACAACATATAATTGGGTGTCAAAGGGGGCAGACCTTATTCCAAGCGTCGTGAATACAAGAACATAGCCGTTGCTCCTCTGCATCAGAACCGAATGGGCTGTGCCGTGCGCTAATAGGCAGCGCATGCTATTATAATAAGGTGATAACCTGGCAAAGTTAATTGAAAGAGCCGCGAAGAGCCGTGCGAAGAATGTCTGTTTATCAGCAGGACTGTCCGATAATCTCAGTTTTTTGTATTAACTTTGTCAACAATATACGCTGGCTTTGAGTTGATAAGTCTGCACCATGAAAATACTCTTTTGAAGAAGCACAAGTTATGAATGAGAACAAGTTCGATTTCAGCGACATAGCCCCATACGACGACAAGGTGTCCCATGAGAAAATGGAACAGCTGGTCCGGGAGCCTGGATTTCTACATGCGGTCAACTACACCATGCCCAAGGAGGATGTGCCGGTACTCATAGACGAGCTGCTGCGCATCAATACCAAGTACGATTTCCAGCAGCATGTCATGTTCCCGTTTCTGGAGATGCTCGCCAAAAAGACCACTTCGGGTATATCCATGGGCGGCATCAAATACCTAAACCCGTCGCTCAACTATACATTCATAACCAACCACCGGGACATAGTGCTTGACGCCTCGTTCCTCAACCTCGCGTTCCTGCGGCACGGCATTCCCTCTTCGGAAATTGCCATAGGCAATAACCTTCTGATATATGACTGGATAACAGACCTGGTACGACTGAACAAGAGCTTCATCGTGAAGCGCAACACCGGGCTGCGCGAAGGTCTCGAGGCCGCCAAGAAGCTGTCTGCATACATCCATTACACCATTATGGACAAGCACGAGTCTGTATGGATAGCGCAACGCGAAGGACGTGCCAAGGACAGCAGCGACCACACACAGGAGTCGCTTGTCAAGATGCTGTCGATCGGCGGACAGGGTTCATTTATCGAAAAGGTCAAGGAAATAAACCTTATGCCGATAGCCATTTCATACGAGTATGACCCCAATGACTATCTGAAAGCCAAAGAGTTCCTGATGCGCCAACGCGACCCGTCATTCAAAAAGTCGCAGCGCGATGACTTGTTTTCAATGGAAACAGGTCTGCTGCAATTCAAGGGCAAGGTGCATTTCCAGCTTACGCCGCGCATCAACACACGTCTGGACCAAATCGGAGATTTCAAGGATACGAACAAGTCGGCAAAATATGTATGCTGTCTCATCGACCAGGCCATTCACCGCAGCTATGAGATTTTCGACATAAATTATGTTGCATACGACATGCTGTACGACACAACAAGGTTTGCCCGCAAATATGACGAGCAAACACGCGACAAGGTGAATGAATACATACACAGCCAGCTCGACAAAATCGACCTGGACGACATCACCATCGAGGAGCATGAGTTTCTCAAGACAATGATGCTCACAATGTACGCTAACCCGCTGAAAAACAAACTGAAAACAATATTGGGAGGCATAGAGTAAGCCGCAGCGGATATGAGAGTACCAGTCATCGCAATATTAGTGGTATCGCTGATAACGATACTTGCAGACACATACATATACTTCTATGTGCGCAACCGTTCGCGCCGTAACAAGCGGCATACGCGCATATATGCAGCTACGGCAGCGGTGTGCTGGCTGTTCCTAATCGTGGCATTCTGCTTGCCACGGCGCAACGGTGACAGCTCGATATTGCCGGTCATGTGGATGCTGTATGCTTATCTGACCATCTACATCTCCAAGTTCATTTTCATACTGACCACTGCGGCTGCAATGGTTTCGCGGATATGGACTAAGAACAAACGGCTCTCAACCGCAGGGCTTATTGTCGCACTGGCATTGTCGCTGACCGCGTTCTTCACTCTATGGTGGGGAACTATATGGGGACGGCGTGAGATTCAGGTGACACAGTACACTATGGCGTCGCCCAAAATCCCGAAATCATTTGACGGCTACCGCATAGTCCAATTCAGTGACATACACCTCGGCACCTGGGGCAACGACACCACATTTGTCAGCCGCTTCGTAGACTCTATAAACGCTGTCAAACCAGACCTCATCTTGTTTACCGGGGACATAGTTAACCGCAACACCTCCGAGCTGAAACCGTTCATATGCACGCTTTCGCGGCTTCACGCCCCTGACGGAGTGTACGGAGTGCTCGGCAACCATGACTACGGACTGTACCAAGAATGGAACAGCGAAGGCGACCGCATCAAAAATTGCCGTCTGTTGGGACAGTACCAGCGACAGATGGGCTGGAAGATGCTTAACAATGATTATGCCTTCCTAACGCGAGGTTCGGATTCCATACCGCTTATCGGCGTAGAGAACTGGGGCGAATACCCGTTTGGAGAGTACGGCGACCTAAGAAAAGCATACCCGGAAACTGGAAAAACAAGCCTGAACGACGGCAGATTCAAGATACTTATGAGCCATAACCCGGAACACTGGCGGCAGATTGTGGCAAAATCGAGCAACATCGACCTGACCCTTTCGGGACATACGCACGCCATGCAGATGATTTTCAAGATAGGCAACTGGCGGTGGTCTCCCTCGCAGCTCAAATATGAAGAGTGGGCAGGCGATTTTCACAAGAAGGGCCTCAAGGGCGAACCTATGACGTGCTATGTCAACATAGGCTGCGGTGAGGTAGGTCTGCCCTACCGCATCGGAGCCGCACCTGAAATCACCGTGATAACACTGTCGTCAACTGCAGCGAAATGAAACACACTGTCGTTTTGAGCCTTGGCAGCAATTACGGCAACCGCGAAAAATCCGTGGCATCAGCCATTAAGCTGATGAGCGAAGTCCTCACAACGGCACAGAGCAGCACAGTATACACCACTCCCCCGTTGTCGGGCATCGGCGAGCCGTATGCCAACGCCGTCATAGCCGGAGAATGGGACAAGGATTTTGCAGCACTCGAACAGCTATGCAAGCAGACAGAAATCGAATTCGGGAGAACTGACGAGCGGCGGCATCTGCACCAAGTGCCGTTGGATATAGACATAGTCATGTTTGACGGCAAAATAATCAGGCCAGCCGATTTCGGCTACGCCTTCTTCCAGACAGGCTACCGGCAGCTCTTCCCAGACACGGAAAATCCCGACTGACCACCAGCCGGGATTATATTTTCAAGAGGGGACTTAAGCATCTCTCCTTATTTTGATTTCAGGAATGTGATGATGTCACGAGGTGTCATGCGCTTGCCCTTCAAAAGCAGCACTGATGTGTAGAGCTTGCCCGAGAACATCAGCATTAACGCAGCACAAACATACAGCGAAACGAGCGAAAGCAGCGACTGCCACAACGGCAC
>SAMEA104315438__coassemble_1087_pt1 | contig 12435 bp, 11 predicted proteins | sample SAMEA104315438__metabat2_high_PE_015 | metagenome-assembled genome bin SAMEA104315438 (sample SAMEA104315438) | gut metagenome | biome: Monkey gut; feature: monkey-associated habitat; material: faeces | place: China | collected 2013 | reverse complement strand
ACTTGCATGGATGATTTCAAGGGCTACATTTCCGACCTCGGCGGCCCATCGGCAAATATGTACGGCATGGGCGGCAAGGACAGGCGCGTGTGCCGCAAGTGTGTGCGCCCGTCGTGTCTGCATCCGCGTCCCTGCCCAAACCTGGACAACAACCATGCGCCGTTGCTGGACATATACCATGCTGTCGATGCATTGCCCTCTGTAAAGAAGTCATTTGTTGGCTCTGGCGTGAGATACGACTTGTCAATGGCACCGAGCGGCAGCTCCAAGGTGGACGCGGTCAACCGCCAGTATAACCGCGAACTGATAGCCCGCCATGTGAGCGGCCGCTTGAAAGTCGCGCCGGAACATACCTCTGACCGCGTGCTTGACTGCATGCGGAAGCCTTCGTTTGCGCTCTTCCGCAAGTTCAAGGAGGTGTTTGACCGCGTCAACCGCGAGGAGGGACTCCGGCAGCAGCTGATACCATATTTCATCTCTTCGCACCCGGCGTGCACTGCCGAGGACATGGCGGAGCTGGCGGTGATAACCAAAGGCCTGGACTTCCATCTCGAGCAGGTGCAGGATTTCACGCCTACGCCAATGACCCTCGCCTCTGAGATATACTATACCGGCATACACCCGTATACCGGCGAGAAGGTGTTCACCGCCCGCACCGATGCGGAGAAACAGGCGCAGCGGCAGTTCTTTTTCTGGTACAAGCCCGAGGCTCGGCAGGGGCTGGAGCGTACTTTGCGGCAGATGCACCGTCCAGACCTGATCGGACGGCTGTTCCCCGGGCCGCCACGCTCGTTCAACCCAAATTTCCGCAAGCCGAAGAAGCCCGGCAAGCACAACCCAAACAGATAGCGACATGAGCGACATTGTTATAGACTACAAGAATGTAGATATAGATCGTGCCGAGAGGCAGGTGCTGAAGGGTGTGACGTTCACGCTCGGACGCGCCGAGTTCTGCTACCTCGTCGGCCGTGTGGGCAGCGGCAAGAGCTCGCTGATGAAGACCATGTATGCCGACGTGCCTGTGGCAAGTGCCGAGCGGGCGCGTGTCCTCGACTATGACGTTGACACGATACGCCGCAGGGACATACCGTATCTGCGCCGCAAGATAGGCATCGTGTTTCAGGATTTTCAGCTGCTTCAGGACCGTTCGGTGAGCGCAAACTTGCGCTTCGTGCTTGAAGCGACCGGGTGGAAACGCCGTGGCGAGCTTGAGGATCGCATTCGTGAGGTGCTGGACGTGGTGGGGATGGCAAACAAGAACTACAAGATGCCGCATGAGCTGAGCGGCGGCGAGCAGCAGCGCATCGTCATAGCGCGTGCATTGCTCAACAAGCCGCAGCTCATTCTCGCCGACGAGCCTACGGGCAACCTCGACCCGGAGACAGGACGCAACATCGTCGAGTTGCTGCACAGCCTGGTGCAGCGCGGGCATACAGTGTTGATGGCGACGCATAACCTTCAGCTCGTGGACCGTTACCCCGGCCGTGTCATGGAGTGTCATGACCACCGGCTGATACTGCATTGAAAAACAGCTCCGCCGCGTGCGGAGGCATTACAAGATACTGACAGTGAACTTATCTGACAATTCAAAACTCCTTGACGAGGCTGTCGCGCAGCTGTCGCGGCTGCCCGGCGTGGGGGCGCGTACAGCACTGCGGCTCGCCCTGCATCTCCTGCGCGAGGACGAGGAGACATCGCTTGCCCTCGGCAACGCGATAATAGATATGCGCAAGGGCGTGCGTTATTGCAGCCACTGCCATAATATCAGCGACACGGACACGTGCGCCATTTGCGCCGACACGCGCCGCGACCGCTCTGTGGTCTGTGTGGTCGAGAATGTCAAGGACGTGATTACCATTGAGGAAACTCACGAGCATCACGGCGTGTACCATGTGCTCGGAGGCATCATATCCCCGCTCGAGGGGGTATCGCCCTCTGACCTCGAAATTGACTCGCTGGTCAGCCGTGTCGAGGCCGGAGGAATACGCGAGGTGATACTCGCCCTCAGCGCGACAATGGAGGGAGACACCACCAACTACTACATATACCGCAAGTTGCAGCACCTGCCGGTCAAGGTGACTATGCTTGCCCGGGGCGTGAGCGTGGGCGGCGAGCTGGAATACACCGACTCGCTCACTTTGGGTCGCTCGCTTATGAACAGAATACCGTTTTCAGATACCATACACTCATGAACAGACAGGAATACCGGGGAGTCGGCAACGGCAAGGTGCGGCTGCGTGCCCTCGAGCCGGAGGATGTGCCGATGATGTTCGACATCGAGAACGATGTGTCGATATGGCGTTATTCCGAGCGTGTCGCGCCGCTTTCGCGCCACCAGCTGATGCAGTATGCCCTGGACTACGATGCCGACCCCTTCCGCGCCGGGCAGCTGCGCCTTGTCATTGAGTCTGTTGAGGAACAGATGCCTGTCGGCTTGGGTGACTTCTACGAGATTGACGTCAATGCTCGCCGCGCATATCTGGGGCTTGTGATAGGACATGAGTGGCGGGGCAGGGGATTTGCGCTTGCCTCCGTTGACGCGCTCGAGCATTACAGCCGCGACGTGCTGCATTTGCGACGACTTGCCGCCAAAATTGCCTCCGGCAACACCCCGAGCATACGGCTGTTTGAGCAGTTGGGCTATTCGCGCATTGCCGCACTTCCCGAATGTTTCTGCTTCGGTGGCGAGCCGGAGGACTTGTATGTGTATTGCCGCGACTTGGCGGCTGATGTATAATATAGCATCGTCGCCAAGCGTTTAATATAAGATGAAATACGCAAGATTATTCCTTTTTGTGATACTCTGGGTGGCGGTTTGCGCTGTCGCTTACGCCGCCGACGTGAAGATAGGCGGCAAGGTGACGGATGCCGAGGGCAACCCCATTGAGTTTGCCACTGTCCGCATTGGAGGCACTGCCATAGGCACGAACACCGACCTGCAAGGCTACTATTCATTTACCGTAGCGCAGAAGGACACTATTGACGTGATTTTCTCCAGTGTCGGCTTCAAGGAACTAAAGCAACGCCTCATTAAGCCTGAGAAGGAGGTCACGCTCAATGTCAAGCTGATGTCGTCTGACGTGGAATTGCAGGATGTGGTCGTGATGGGCTATAAGAACACCATCAACGGCATGCAGTCCATAGACCGCGAATCGCTCAAAACCTCCCCCGATGTTTCCGGAGGCTCTGTAGAGGCTATGATTTCCACCATGGCGGGCGTGAACTCCAACAACGAGATGAGTTCGCAATATTCCGTGCGCGGAGGCTCGTATGACGAGAACTCCGTGTATATCAACGGAGTGGAGATATACCGTCCGCAGCTGATGCGCTCGGGGCAGCAGGAGGGACTGTCGATCATCAATCCGGACATGGTGGGTAGCATACGATTCTCCACTGGCGGTTTTCCGGCACGCTATGCTGACAAGATGTCTTCTGCTCTCGACATCACATATCGCGAGCCTGAATCTTTTGAGGGAGCTGTGTCGCTCAGCCTCATGGGCGGTTCGCTGGCGATAGGGCAGAACTCCGGCAAGTTCTCGCAGATGCACGGTCTGCGCCTTAAGAAGAACAATTCGCTGCTCTCCTCGCTCGAGACTCGCGGCGAGTACGACCCTCTCTATTTCGACTACCAGACAAACATCAACCTGAAGACTTCGGAGAAGTTCTCCGTCAATTTCCTCGGCAACATTTCGCTCAACAGCTACAAGTTCAAGCCCGCCGACCGCGAGACGAGCTTCGGCACGAGCGAGGATGTCAAGCAGTTCAAGGTGTATTTCGACGGCGACGAGGATGACAAGTTCCAGACATGGCTCGGAGCATTGGCGATGAACTACCGCCCGAGCAATGCCTCCGATTTCACATTCGGACTGTCGGGCTTCATCACTGATGAGCTGGTGAGCTATGACATTTCAGGCGAGTACTGGCTCAACCAGGCCGGTACTTCCGGCCCTGAGGGCGTAGGAGGCGAGCTCGGTGTGGGCAAGTATATGGAACACTCGCGCAACCGCCTGAAAGCGTCGGTGCTGCAGGCTATGCTAAAGGGCAATACTTCCTGGCGCAGCAACCATTTCACATACGGGCTGACATACCAGCACGAATCGTTTCGCGACCGAACACGCGAATGGGAATGGCGAGACTCCTCCGGCTATTCATTGCCGCACCTCCCGGACGGGGTTCACCTGATATACAACCTCGCCTCGCGTCAGGACATCAGCGCAAACCGCCTTGCCTTATTCCTCGAGGATTCCTATTACTGGGACACCGAGAAGGCTCATTTCTCGCTCAACGGCGGCGTGCGCTTCTCCTATTGGGACTTCAACAAGGAGTTCCTTGCTTCGCCTCGCGTCAATTTCACCTTCTCGCCGATGGTCAACAACCGCTGGACGTACCGTCTGGCTCTGGGCATGTACTATCAGTCGCCGTTCTACAAGGAGTACCGGCAGTCGATAACCGATGCCAACGGCAACGCCGTCGTCCAGCTGAACCGCGACATCAAGTCGCCGCGAAGCATACAGGTGGTACTTGGCGCAGATTATACGTTCCGCGCCTTTGACCGCCCGTTCAAGATTACCGGCGAGGCATACTACAAGAATCTCTCTAACCTCATCTCATACGAATATGACAACCTGAAAGTGTCCTATTCGGGCGTGAACGACTCCAAGGGGTACATCATGGGACTTGACATGCGCCTGTTCGGGCAGTTTGTCACAGGCAGCGACTCGTGGCTCTCATTCTCGCTGATGAAGGCGCAGCAGACGCTTGACGGCGTGAAATGCCCGCTCCCGGGCGAGCAACGCTATTCCATCGCTCTTTTCTTCAACGACTACTTCCCGAAATTTCCGAAGCTGAAATTCAGCTTGCGCGGCATCCTTTCCGACGGCCTTACCATGACAGCGCCGCGTGTGTCGCGCTCCACATCGTGGTTTCGCGCACCGGCGTACAAGCGTCTCGACATCGGCGTAAGCTACCAGCTTGTCGGCGCACCCTCCGACGGTGTACGTCCCTACGACTGGCGCAGGCATTTCAAGAGCATTGTCATAGGGCTGGACGTGTTCAACCTGCTTGACATCTCCAACGTCAGCAGCTACTACTGGGTTACGGACGTGAACGACATACAGTACGCTGTCCCGAACTACCTGACACGCCGCCAAATCAACGTCCGCCTTGCCATCGAGTTCTGACCGCATATCGCAGTCCAAGCATAAATGAAGCCCCCGCATCCTCAACGGACACGGGGGCTTCGTCAGTCAGATAGGGCAACAGACCCTTATTCGGACAGGTCTACTGCGTAATATACTTTCTTGCCCGTCGGGTATATGCCCGATACGAACAATACGTGGTCTGAACTCTTCATTACCTCGTTGTAGATCATCTCGATGTCGTCGGCTGAGTTGATGTCATTGCCGTTGATGTCGAGTATGATGAAGCCGTCCTTGATGCCGGCGTTGCGGAACGCGCCGTTCTTAAGCCCGCTCACCTGCATGCCGTGTGAGATGCCGAGGTTGTTTTTCAGCTCCGTAGACACCTTGACAAACGCGCAGCCGATGCTCGTGAAGTCATTCTTCTTGGCTATCGTGGTGTTGCCCTGCGGGTTGCGCAGCACTCCGCTCTTGGTGTACTTCTTGTTGTCGCGGTAGTATGTTATGGAGATAGTGTCGCCCGGGCGGAACTTGTTGAGCTGCTCCACGAGCTGCGAGCGGTTGGCGATGGTCTGGTTGTTGATGCCGGTTATCACGTCACCCTCTTTCAGCCCGAGTTCCTTGGCTGTGCTCATGTCCTGGACAGACTCGATGTACAGTCCGCTCTTGACAGCCGTGATGTCCTTGTCCTTGGCGAGCTTGGAGTCGAGTTCCATGATAGTGCAGCCCAGCACAGCGCGCTGTACCACACCGTACTGGCGCAGGTCAGTCATGATTTTTTTCACTATCGATGTCGGGATGGCAAACGAGAAGCCCGCGTAGCTGCCCGTGTTGCTGTATATGGCGGAGTTGATGCCTATCAGCTCGCCCTTCAGGTTGACCAGTGCGCCGCCCGAGTTGCCGGGATTGAGTGCCGCGTCGGTCTGTATGAACGACTCGATGCCGTTCACATTGTGCGAACTCCCGAGGCTGCGAGCCTTTGCGCTAACGATGCCGGCGGTGACAGTAGAGTTGAAGCCGAAGGGGTTGCCGACTGCGAGCACCCATTCACCTACCTTGACAGCCTCACTGTCGCCGAATGAGATAGGGGAGAGACCAGTCGCGTCTATCTTCAGCAGGGCGAGGTCGGTCGCCTCGTCAGTGCCCACTATGCGTGCGTCGTATGTGGAGTTGTCGTTGAGCAGCACTTCCAGCTTGTCCGCGCCGTCCACCACATGGTTGTTGGTGACGATGTATCCGTCGTCGGTCAGTATCACTCCCGAGCCGAGGCCTGACTGCACAGGCTCGTTGTTTTGGCGGCGTTGCTGTCCGCGGGGCTGTTGGCGCGGCTGAGGCTGTCCGAAGAAGAACTCGAACATGTCGAAGGGGTCATACATGCCGCCGCCGTTGCCGTACTGCTGCTGGCTGCGGTTGCTGTAGCTCTTTATGCAGACCACCGCGTTGACGGTCTTCTCCGCTGCTTCGGTGAAGTCCGTGTCAAATGCCGGTGTCTGTGATGTCCTGATAAACTCCCCTTGATTTTGTGCCGACGCTTCCGGGGCGGTCAGCCCAAGTGTCAGCACACCCATTGCGAGTGAGAATAATGCTTTTCTGTTCATATCAAAAGATAGTTTGTTGTACTTTTCTTCGTTTCTTATCTGTGACGCACAGCCCTCGGCGGCTGTGACATATCCGACTATTAATAAAAGTCAAATATCGCGCCAGCAATAATTTGATTGTCAGCCCATGCCGCTGGTTTAATCTTAATTTGCTCTGCTTGTGCCCATTTATGATTATTTGTGCCGTTTTAATGGCGAAACGGTGTTGTGCTGCTCGCTGCGGCTGGCTAACTTTGCCGACATATATACTGCAAGATGAATAAGCACAGCCATGACCCCGAAAAGCATCGTTGCCGTTGGTGCAACACCGCCAACCCCATATATGTCGATTACCATGACAACGAGTGGGGTGTCCCCGTACATGATGACCGCAAGCTGTTTGAGATGCTGCTGCTCGAAACGTTCCAGCCCGGGTTGTCTTGGGAGTGCGTGCTTGGCAAGAGGGAGAATTTCCGTGCGGCGTTCAACGGTTTCGACTGCAAGAAGATAGCCCGTTACGGCGAGGTGAAGGTAGCCTCGTTATTGCAGGACAAAGGCATAATTCGCAATGCGCTGAAAATCAGGGCAACGGTTGCCAATGCAGCTGTTTTTATGGATATTCAGCGAGAATATGGGTCGTTTGACCGTTTCATCTGGTCGTATACCGGCGGCGAGGTCATACGCGAGCATGAGCCGGTGTCTTCGCCGCTGTCAGACCGCATTTCCGCCGACCTGAAGAAGCGCGGGATGAAATTTGTCGGTACGAAGGTCGTTTATTCGTTTTTGCAGGCTGTCGGCATTGTCAATTCTCACGAGCCCGGCTGCTGGCGTTATCATGCAGATGATGCCGTATGAAGACTGTCGGCGACAACGAGGGTTTCGCAGCTGCCGTATATGATGTCGTAGCGCAGATACCGCCGGGCAAGGTGCTGACATACGGGCGCATAGCTGCGTTTGCCGGCTTCCCCGGGAGGGCGCGGATGGTCGGCAGGCTGATGAGCGGCGCGTCAACGAAGCATGGTCTGCCGTGTCATCGTGTGGTCAACAGCATCGGGCGGCTTGCCCCCTGCTGGCCTAAGCAAGCGGCTCTGTTGCGGCAGGAGGGGGTTGCTGTCAAGGAGAATGGGTGTGTAGACATGAAAAAGCACCTGTGGAAGCCTGGCGACGGCGAGGAGTGACGCCGCTCCTGGCGGATGTTGCGGGCGGTTCAAAGGCGATGTTTCACCACTGCCAATTCTTTTTTGGATAAATATTTTGCCAATCGCCGCTTTAATGCTAACTTTGAAACACAAAACGGCGGTTGCCAAATCGCCCGATTGCAAAGTGGCGCAGCAATGCGCCGACTAACCTTAAATTTCAATAACCGACAAAATACAACAAGACAAATGGAGGATAAACTCGTCAGAACGTGTCTTTATGACCGTCATGTCAAATTGGGTGCGAAGATGGAACCCTTCGGCGGTTTCGACATGCCCATACAGTACAGCACAATCACCGAGGAACACAACGCAGTGCGCCACGCAGTGGGTGTGTTTGATGTCAGCCACATGGGCGAGGTGAGAATCAAAGGCCCGGAGGCTTTCAAGTATGTCATGCACATATTTGTAGGTGATGTCACTGACGCGCCCGACGGCCAGATTTTCTACGGCATGATGTGCTACGAAAACGGCGGCACTGTAGATGACCTGCTCGTATACAAGGTAAACGACAACGAGTATTTCCTCGTAATCAACGCTGCCAACATCGACAAGGATGTCGCTTGGATCAAGGGCAACGCCGAGGGTTACGACGTGACTATAACTGACGAAAGCCCCTACTACGGCGAGGTCGCTGTACAGGGTCCGAAGGCAGAGGAGACTCTCGAGCGTCTCATGGGTCTCGACCTGAAGAGCATTGCGTTCTACAACTTCAAGACTTTCCACATTGAAGGCGAGGATGTTATCATAAGCCGTACCGGATATACTGGCGAGGACGGCTTCGAGGTATACGGAAGCCACGAGTTCACACAGCGTCTGTGGGACAAGCTCATGGAAGCCGGCGTGACTCCCTGCGGTCTCGGTTGCCGCGACACTCTCCGCTTCGAGGTCGGCCTGCCCCTCTACGGCGATGAGCTCAGCGCTGACATTACACCGATTGGGGCAAGCCTCAGTATGTTTGTCAAACTCGACAAGGAGGAGTTTATCGGCAAGGAAGCACTCGCAGCGCAGAAAGCCAACGGCGTGAAACGCCGCATCATCGGTATCGAGCTCGAGGGCAATGCAATTCCCCGTCACGGCTATCCCGTGGAGGTCAATGGCGAGGTTGTCGGCGAGGTGACTACCGGTTACCGTTCTATCTCTACCGGCAAGAGCGTCGCTATGGCCATGGTCAACAAGCCCTACGACAAGCTCGGCACGGAGGTCGAAATCCGCATCCGCAAGAAAACGTTCCCCGGCAAGGTGGTCAAGAAGCGTTTCTACGACAAGAACTACAAGAAATAACAACAGCCGTAAAGCCGCACCTCGTGGCAACGGCTTAATAAACAGCAAACAAATAAAACCATAATATCATGAGCAAGATTTTAGACGATCTCCGCTATGCGGAGTCCCACGAATGGGTGAAACTCGAAGGTGAAATTGCCACTGTCGGCATCACTTACTATGCACAGCACGCACTCGGCAACATCGTGTATGTTGACATGCCCGAGGTTGGTGACGAGGTGACTAAGGATGAGGAGTTCGGCGCAGTTGAGTCTGTAAAGGCTGCCAGCGACCTCATGTCTCCCGTGTCTGGCGAGGTCGTGGAAATCAACGAGGCTCTCGAGGATACCCCCGAGGCTATCAACGCTGACGCTTACGCTAACTGGATCATGAAGGTGAAGGTATCCGACGCTTCCGAAATCGAAAGCCTCCTGGATGCAGCCGCTTACGCTAAAATCTGCGAGGAGTAATTCCGCAAAGCGCGACCATCACTATCATTCTATATCCTATATCATAACAAAGTATCGCAGTCTTGATTGCACTGCGATACTTTGCAGAGGTTATAGAGGGGGCAACCCCGGAAGCCTCTGGCTAACATACCTAATTTCTGATTTTACACATCATGAGTAATAAGTTTATTCCTCATACCGATGCCGACATCCGCGTGATGCTCGACAAAATCGGGGTGAAATCGGTAGATGACCTCTATGGAGATATCCCCGCAGAGGTCATTTTCCGTGATGAATATGACATTCCCTCTGCTATGTCAGAGGTGGAGCTGCGCAAGTTCATGCGTGAACTCGGAGCGAAGAACAAACGTATGACGGTATTCGCCGGCGGCGGTGTATAAGACCACTATTCGCCCGCCGTTGTCGCTCACCTGTTGCAGCGCAGCGAGTTCTACACCGCATACACCCCCTACCAGCCTGAAATCTCACAGGGTACGCTCCAGTACATCTTCGAGTACCAGAGCATGATAAGCGAGCTTACCGGCATGGAGGCTACCAACGCCTCTATGTATGACGGCGCGACTGCTACCGCCGAGATGATGTTCATGATGGTGGCTTCCGCACGCAAGAAGAACCGTGTGCTGCTGTCCTCCACACTATCTGACCGCATCCTCGCCGTTGTCCGCACCTACGCTGACTTCCACGGCGTTGACCTCACCATGGTGCCTGAAAAGGACGGCGTGACGGACCTCGCCGCTCTCGACGAGCTGCTGGCTGCCGGCGACGTTGCCGGGTTCATCGCTCCCTGCCCCAACAAGTATGGTATTATCGAGGACTTCTCTGGCGTTGCTGACAAGCTCCATGCTGCAAAGGGCTTCTTCGGCATCAATGCCGACCCCTCGACGCTCGCAGTGTTGCGGACTCCGGCGGAGTGGGGCGCGGATGTCGCTTGCGGCGACGGCCAGAGCCTCGGTATGCCGATGACTTTCGGCGGCCCGTACCTCGGCTACCTCTCATGCTCCAACAGCATGCTGCGCAAGATGCCCGGACGTGTCGTGGGTGTCACCAAGGACGCTGACGGCAAGCGTTGCTACGTCCTCACGCTCCAGGCTCGCGAGCAGCACATACGCCGCCAGAAGGCTACCTCCAACATCTGCTCAAACCAGTCGCTCATGGCTCTCTATGCCACTATTTACATGGCACTCATGGGACGCGAGGGCATGAAGGAGGTCAACCGCATGAGCTGCGACGGCGCACACTACCTCTATAACAAGCTCGTCGAGACCGGCAAGTTCAAGCCTGCTTTCGACAAGCCCTTCCTCAAGGAGTTCGTCATGAAGACTGACCTCGACATCGATGCCGTAAACCGCCGTCTCGAACAGCACGGCATCATGGGCGGCCTCAACCTCGGCGGCGGCATGGTAGAGTTTGCCGTTACAGAGAAACGTACCAAAGAGGAGATTGATAACCTTGTTAAACTAATGGTGGAGGCATAAGACATGAAATATTACGATAAACTGATATTTGAACTTTCACGCGAGGGCCGCAAGGGCTACGAGCTGCCCAAGAACACGTTCAATACCGACGGCGCAAAGGACATCCCCGCAGGATTGCTGCGCAGCGAGGCTCTCAACCTTCCCGAGGTGAGCGAACTCGATGTGGTGCGTCACTATACCAATCTGTCTACCAAGAACTTCGGCGTTGATACCGGTTTCTACCCCCTCGGCAGCTGTACCATGAAGTACAACCCGAAAATCAACGAGGAAATCGCTGCTATGCCCGAGTTCAACGAGATTCACCCCTTGCAGAACCCCGAGACTGTTCAGGGTGCGCTCGAGGTGTACTATAACCTCCAGAAGGCTCTCGCCAACCTCGCAGGTTTCGCCGAGTTCACGCTCAACCCGTATGCTGGCGCACACGGCGAGCTGACTGGCCTTATGGTGATGCGTTCATACCACCGCTCTCGCGGCGACATGAAGCGTACCAAGGTCATTGTCCCCGACTCTGCCCACGGCACAAACCCCGCGTCTGCCATGGTGGCAGGCCTCGAAATCGTCGAGGTGAAATCCAAGCCAAACGGCTCTATTGACGTTGAGGACCTCAAGCCGCTGCTCGATGACACCATTGCCGGCATCATGATGACAAACCCCAACACGCTGGGTATGTTTGAGACCGAAATCATTGAGATTGCCAAGCTCGTGCACGAGGCCGGCGGTCTGCTCTACTATGACGGAGCAAACTTCAACCCGCTGCTCGGCAAGGTGCGTCCCGGCGACATGGGCTTCGACATAATGCACATCAACCTGCACAAGACCTTCTCGACGCCTCACGGCGGCGGCGGTCCCGGTTCTGGTCCTGTCGGCGTAGCAGCCCACCTGACCCAGTTCCTCCCCAACCCCCGTGTCAAGAAGGGCGACGACGGCAAGTTCTACATCGACTGCGGCAAGGAGAGCCTCGGCTCGGTATCGACATTCTTCGGCAACTTCGGCGTGATGCTAAAGGCCTACGCTTATATCCTGACCCTCGGCAAGGAGGGCATACGCAACGTCGGCCCAATGGCTACGCTCAACGCCAACTATATCAAGGAGTCGCTCAAGGATGACTACCTGCTCCCGATTTCAGGTGTCTGCAAGCACGAGTTCGTGTTTGACGGTCTGAAGGACAAGTCTACCGGCGTTACCACCCTCAATGTGGCAAAGCGTCTGCTCGACTACGGTTTCCACGCTCCGACCATCTACTTCCCGCTACTCTTCCACGAGTCGATGATGATAGAGCCTACCGAGACAGAGAGCCTCGAGACGCTCGACGAGTT
>SAMEA104315438__coassemble_1045_pt1 | contig 12858 bp, 15 predicted proteins | sample SAMEA104315438__metabat2_high_PE_015 | metagenome-assembled genome bin SAMEA104315438 (sample SAMEA104315438) | gut metagenome | biome: Monkey gut; feature: monkey-associated habitat; material: faeces | place: China | collected 2013 | reverse complement strand
GGGTAATCTCATGGAATACAATGCGCCGCGAGTTTTCGGGGGTCAGTCCCAGCACCTCATACAGATGCCAGGCGATGGCCTCTCCCTCGCGGTCATCATCGGCTGCAATCCACACCATGTCGGCTGAAGAGACAGCCTCTTTCAGCTGACGCACGAGGTCTTTTTTGTCTGCCGGTATCTCATATTGCGGCGCGAAGTCGTGGTCCACATCTATGCTGAAATCTTTCTTGCGCAGATCGCGGATATGTCCGTAGCTCGACATTACTTTATAGTCCTTGCCGAGAATTTCCCCAAGCTTCTTTATTTTGTTGGGGGACTCTACTATGACCAGATTTTTCATAAATAACTGTTACGCATATCGATGCCGGGGAACGGTGTGCCTGTTTCCCGGCTCGGGGCTGCCGGTTGAAATTCGGCGCAAAATTACAAAATTTCCGCGACTGACCAAAACACCGCCGGTTTCGTTGCCTTACATATTTTATATGTGCAGCAACAAAAGAGAGGGTGCGCAGTCGGCGCACCCTCTCGTCGTTACGGGGATTGTTCGGGGATTATTTCACTACCTTGAGGGCGATGCGGCGGCCGTCGAGGTTGCCGCTGACGATGTATACGCCGGCTGCAAGCTGCGACAGGTCTACGCTGTCTGTTGCCTCATAGTGGCGGATTACCTGTCCTGCTGCCGTGGCGAGTGTGATGTCGCGTGCGCCGGCGGGGATGAGGACTGCATTGCCCATGAGGGTCATGCCTCCGTCTGCTGCCACCTCATTAACACCCGTTTCCGGGTCGAGGATGAAGCGGAAGTCGCAGATATAGCCTTCGCCCTGTGTCGAAGCGTGGAATCCGGCTGTGATGTTGCCGGCGGGGAACTCGATGCGCTCGTTCTCGTCGGTAGTCGCGTCGCCGTCAGTCTGCGATGCGCCCGGCTCAACGGCTGTCAGCTTGAACTGAACGGGCTCCGCTGTGCTCTTCGGAGTGTCGCAGGTTATCGAGCCGAGGTTGAAGAACATAAGTTCAGGATCGGTCTCTGTGCCGAGGTAAACATCGACTGTGTAGGGATCGTTGCTGCCGTAGTTGTACGGACGTACCTCGAGTATGTACTTCTTGCCGACCTCTGTGAAGATAGGCGGAGAGATGAGCCATGCGTCAGGCACTTTCGAGTAAGAGGTTATGCTGGCGTTGTTAGAACCCTTGGTCCAGCCGTTTGCGCCTGTGGTGGCATTGTTGAATGCTGTCCAGTCGTTGAAGTTCTCAGGCTCGTAGGGTACTTCGAGACCGCCGCCGATCCAGGGACTTGCAACCTCTGCATGGCCGGAAGCCAGGGTGTTCTCACCGTTGTACAGCTTGACAGTGTATGTGTACACGCCCGGTGAGGGAACTGCAGTGTCGATGTACTCGGTAGAGCTGCCTGCGATGATGTCCTCGGTGACGGTGGTGATAAGCTCGCCGTTGCGGAGGATTTCAGCCTTGGTGATGGTCGGTCTCAGGTCGGGAATGTTGCAGGTCGTCGGGTTGATCCAGTAGATGGTTGCCTTGAGCGAGAGGTCGCTGGCAGGCTCAACGCTGAGGTCTGTAGCTGCAGCGGGGATGACGGGCTGCTCGGCGATAGCTATCTTGGTGAGGACGATGTCGCTGCACTTGCCGATAGCCTCGTTTGCGAGGACTGCAAATTTGTACTTGCCGGCAGTGGTGACGGGTATGTACAGGTCTTTGTTGCTCATCGCATATCCGGTCATGGTCAGCTGCTGGCGGTTGATAACCTCATAGTTGGCATCGTCATTAGCCACAAGGCCGAAGTAGAGAGGATAGTTGTTTGAACCGCCCTTGACATTGACAGTCACCTTGTAGTAGCCCTCGGTGAGGTCGAACGGAGCTGTCATCAGCACGTCGTTGAGAGTGACGTAATCGTCGTCGGCAGTCGGAGTGGCGAGTGTCGCGCCTGAAGTGGAGACTGTCCATGTGGTTTCGCCGTCTGCTTTCGGCTTGACGGTCCAGAGAGAGTGCAGCTTGCTGTCGGAGAAGTCGCAGGAGTAGGGGAGCGCCTGTGTCGGGTCGCCCATCCAGGGAGTGTAGACAGAAGAGGGGTTCTCGCAAGCGTTGGAGTCGATGTAAGGCACGATGGTTATCTCATGCACGCCCGGGATCGCGATTTCGACAGGTTCCGTAACATTGATGCCCGGTGAGCAGTAAAAGCCGCCGTAGAGCGTGGTTATGCGTGTGCCGTCAATCCATATCTCAACCCTGCTGAGGTCGGCTGTCAGGGTTTCGCCGGTGTTGTCCTCTGTCGGGTTGGTCCATGAGATGTTGACAGTGTTGCCTTCGCCGAGGGTAGCTGTGAGGTTGGTAACAGGCTGCGGCTTTGACACTGCGTGGTCCACGGTCATGGTGTAAATCTTGAAGTCGTTTGACTTCGTGGTGCCTGATGCATGGATTGCCAGGTTGTAAGTGCCCGGTTCGGTGACTTCGAAGTACAGCTTGTATTCCTTCTGCGAGTAGCCGACAGTCGGGTATGTGCCGACCTTGTTGGCATCGGTGTAGCTTTCTATGGTCGAACCTGTGCCGAGGTACAGGTCGAATACGGACTCGTTGCTGTCGGCATACGACATGCTGGTGGTGATGACGTATTTGCCGGCGGTGTCAAATACCATCGGCGGCAGTATCAGCCAGTTGTCAAACACCTTGTTGTATGCGCCTCCCAGCTTGATGTAGTTCGCGCTGTAAGAGCTTGTGTACAGGCTCCAGTTGTAGCTGTCGGAGATGGTAGCGGCAGAACCCTTGAGAGCAACGAACAATGTGCTGAAGTCATCCTTGGTCATTTCTGTGATGCCGGCATCGTAAGGCATCGGGCTTGCAACGAGCGGGCCGATGTATGACGAGTTGACAGAGGCGCGTGCGCTGCGAGTGCCGTTCACTTCCACCTCGACTTCATACAGGTGCTTGCCCGTTGTCAGTCCGCTGTCGGCATTGTCAGTCCATGTGGTAGCGTCGCCGCCGAGGGTCTGAACAAGGGCGTTGTCGCGGTAGATGTAGACATTGCTTACAGTGACACCTTCGCTAAACGCCACGCCGTCGTTGTCGGTCGTCGGCAGCGTCCATGACAGAGTTGCCTCAAGAGCGCGGTTTGCGCCCGGAGTCACGGTGAAGTCGGACACCGTGGCTGGGGTGAAAGCGTTGAACGCCACCTCGAAGCCGGTCAGCATGATGTTCAGTTTGTCCTTCTCAGAGTAGGCATAGAACCCGAAATGGTAGTCGCCGCTCTCTGTGGGGATGAAGATGTACGCATCCTTGGTCCAGTTCGATGTATAGGACTGGTTGTAGTCTGCGATGAGGGTGCCGGCAGCAAGGCTTTCGGGCGTTGAGCCGGTGGAGGCGTAAAGGGAGAAATTCTCCTTGAAGGAAGAGCCTCCCTCTTTATGCCAGAACTTGACCTTGTACTCAGTCCCGGCCGTCAGCGTGACAGCGGGCGAGATGATCCAGTCGTTGGCGGCGTTGGTGCTGTGGTAGGGGTACTTGACACCCTGGTCATAGCCCGTGCCGGTAAAGCTGCTTGTCGCTACAGCCCATGTTTTGCCGTCATTGTTGACATCCACGATCGTCCATTCGCTGTCGGTCATGTCCGAGGCGTAGGGGACGGCCTTGGCCTGTGCCAGTGTCGCGAGCGACAACAGGCCGGCGCTGATCAGAAGAGAAATTCTTTTCATAAAAAAGGATTTTGGTGTTAGCAATGAGCAAAAGTACTCCTTTTCTGCCAAAACTGCAAATAATTCGACTGAATATTTTGCCGGCGGTGCATAACCTTGCGAAAATATGTTGTCCAGCATGTTTTTCGTGAGCTTTGACGAGTTGCGAGAGCGGTTTGGCGGTTTGGCATAAAATGTGTAACTTTGCAGTCCGACAAACAGAGATATTTATTCACCTGATAAACCCTTTTTCCAGATGACAATTGTACTGTACATACTGCTCGGTTTCGCGCTCGCCCTCGGCTATTCGTGGGCGGACGAGGCGATACGCAAGGTGGTGAAGCAACGCCGCCGCGAACGCATGATGCAGCCCAAGCCCGGCCGCACTGTCGTAATGGGCGTGGAGTACCCCCTGCCCGAAGGCTACGACTATTACCGCGACCTCATCGTCCCCGTGCTCGACAGCCTCGGCACTGACCCGCAGCAGGAGAACGAGCGGACGTGGATGTTCAAGTTCCAGGGCTTCACGTTCCTGGCTTGCGGCCCTACGGAGTCGCCCATGCAGCGGCTCGTACTGCCGGGCATACTTTCAGTCGCCCCCGACGACCCCAAGCTGTCGAGCGTAATTTCGGCATGCAACGAGGTGGCGAGCAACTGGGGCCCGAAATTCACATGGGAGATAGCGCACGACGATGAGGACAACACCGACAAGTACAACTTCTCGCTGCTTTTTGACGTGGTGATAACCGCCAACTCCCCCGAACCGACGGAGCAGATGCGCATGTACCTCGGCACATTCTGCTCGTTGCTGATAGAGCTGCGCACCAAGCTCAACGAGATAGCCGGCAAGGAGGAAGCCTCGGCGTGGAAATTCGACAGCGGCCGCATGAGCAAAGAGCAGATGAACTGACCCTCCACGCCGCTGCCACAGCACACACGCGGGGGATATGCCAGCCGGCATATCCCCCGCGTGTGTACAAAGCCCAGCGGCAGCATCTTGCACCCGCTTTGATGGTTCAGACAAAACGGATTACACAATATATTTACAATCAATCATTTGGCAGATGCTGCCGCAAGGCTGTGTGAGAGGCTGCTGTGTCAGAACACAATAGCGATGAATGCAATAATCAAGGCGATGACGAGAAGATACATCCACCATTTGCTGCGCTTTTTCTTCTGCTTAACTGGCGGAACGTATCCGTTTAGGTATTTGAGGCTGAAGCCAACCTCGCCAGCAGCTCGTGTCTCGTCGATTTTCGCGACTTCAATGCCGTAGTTTGCCGCAACAGACACGAGGCGGTCGAAACTCGTTTTCGACCATGTCTGGCACATGGCAACTGCCTGTCCGTCGTCCGTGCTTAGCATTTCCTCTGGCTTGGCGAAATACTGGCTCGCGTCGCATGAAGCGGTTTGACGCGCTGTAATGAACAATTCGAGTACGCCGCTGTCGTGACACAGGTCGTCCGGAAACGCGCAGCGTAGGTCTTCAAGCGTTGCATCTGGGTTCATCGCCATGTATGCGTGTACGATGCCCAGCGCGGCATGGTTTCGCGTCCTGCTGTATACGCGCACTTTGTTTGCGACCATGCCGCTTATCTTTATAGCGGCTTTTGGAACCGGCACACCGAGAGATTTTGCGGTCTTTAGCACGCCGTGAGCAGTTGTCGCGCCTTTCTTCAGGAATACTTTTGCTTTCCCGACCTTGGCGTTTATATCTTGTTTCCCTGATTCGGGTTGTTTGGTTTTCTCATCTTCCATAATTATGTTGTCTTTTATTTGTGTAGCCATGATGTTTCAGACGTGCAGCAATATATAGCGGAAGCCATAGTCGCCGATGCTTGCAGTCTCCCAATGCAGTGTGTATGGCTGTTGCATCTTGAAGTTCGGGTTATCGGTATCTGAAGTGCCTTGCCAAGACTTGTCAGTGCCGTGTGTCCCTTCTGCTATCGAGAATTTCGAGCACGACACGCCCTCTTTAGGTCCTTTCGGATAGTATTTGTCATTGGTCAGGAACAGGGCAATGCCTCCGACGACGCTGTTGAAACGCCGCTTGACAATCTCAATGCGATGCACGTCCTTCCAAAAATCATACATTGACAGATTTTGCGCTCCCTGATGTTTGACTATCAGGTGTTTGCCATTGAGCGTCTCGCCAAAGCGGCTGATTATTTTGCTGATTGCGTCTGTCTTGTATTTCAGTTCGAGTATGAACCATTCGTCAAACTTGCGCAGTGCGATGTCAATGCGCATTTCGCTGTTCCAGACATATCCGGGTTTCAGCTCTTCGTTCGGAATGTAATATTCGGTACGGATTTCATTGTAATGAGCAGTCTCTGCGAGCCATACCGCGAGATTTACCTGCATATCCCGCTCGTTGAAGAATAGCTGGGCAGATGCCAGCCACTTCCGTATGTCCGCTTCCACCATTGCCGCAAACAAACTCGGCTGCGTGGCAAGGGACGGCTGTTCCGGCTTGGGCTGGCTGTACGCGGTGACATTGTCTGCCTTGTCGAGGTCGTTCTGGCTCGGTACATACTGCTGCATCTTTTCACGAGTAGCCTGTTTGGGTAGCTTTGCCACTTTTACCAGAGTGATGTCGTCAAGTACTTTGACCCAGTTGTCTGCGGTGAAGACCTTGACTTTCAGGTTACGCTCTTTGCGCATCGATTTTTCGAACTCGCCGACTGTATGGCTCATTGGGCACACGAGTTCCCCCGGAGTTGCACCCAGAGATGCCAACAACGTATCGGTAGGGGCTGTGCTGCCGCCGTTGTATACTCGGAGCGTGCCTCCCGTTGCATTGCGGAACTGCCGTTTCAAATCAGCAACCGTGGTTGTCGTGTCAATCTTGAATGTGGTCATTTGCTGGGACTTGTTGACTTATCTGCGGCGTTTGCGTTTAGGCTTGCCCAGCAGTGCGCCAAGTACCATGCCGCCGATTTTCCTTTCGAGTCCTTGGCGTGTTGTCGGAATGCCGGTCTTGCGTGCAAACCGTTGCTTGGCGGCGGTGATGCCCAAAGCTCGTTTCCACGAGAATGAGAGTCCTGGTATTTTCATGATTTTGTGTTTCTTAGGGTTGTTGTTTATTATAAGTCATATCCGTCATAGCTGATGCGTTTCTCTTTAAGAGCCGGAACATCCGGCAGCTGCCTGCCGGCGAATATGCGAGACATGGTGTCTGCCAGTGTCTGTGCTATCTTCATCCGCTGCCCGTTCCACAGCAGCTTTTCCCACTCGATGCGGATGACGACGTTGTTGGCATCGGGTCTGAACCCGATTTTGCGGACAAAGTGCTTGGGCGAGGTCATCGCGTAGCACTTTTGGTGGTCAGTGAGGATGCCGAATTTTTCTGACATGGCCTCGCTCAGCTCATTGAAGAACTGCGTGTATGTCTGCTCGTCCTTGACGAACAGGTCTTCGCCCGCCATTCGTGTCTCACCTTTCTTGCCGCCGATGTTGACGTGTATCTGTGTGTCGTATACCGGTTCGAGTGCGCCGCTTGAGACGAGGACAGTCACACCCCATGCGCGGTCGCGGTCCATCAGTCGGCGCAGGTCGTCGTTGTACTCCTTCAGGTGTTCCACATCCTCCTCGCTGTTGTACTGATAGAAGGACCGGTACGGCTCACGCTCACCGATTTCGCGGCTAATGTAGTTGAAGCCCCCTATCAGCGCGAGGAAAAAAGTGAAATTGCCTGTGCCTGCGTCAATCAGGCTTGACGGCGAAATGACTGTCACGTTAGAGCCGCGGTCTATCATGCAGCCGTAAGGTCGGTTTTGCGGAAAATGCTCAACGGCGATGATGTCGGGGGTGTGCTGTTCTGCGGGAATGGTCGATGCCAGGTTTATAAGCCGGAAGCCCGGCCCATGGTTGACAGCTTCTGTCAGGTTGGCCTCGCTTATGCCGTGTCTCGCCATAAGGTCGGCGACAGTGCGGAATGGGCGTATGACCTGATAGCCTGTCGGGCGGTCGAGTTTGCGCTCAAAGGAGTTGCGCAGCTTGCGTGCGTCGGCAGCTACAGTCTCGTCATGCTTGTCGTTTTCGAGAGCCTCGGTAAATCCAGCACCGATGATACCGGCCGGCACTGCCACAATGGCGATGCCGAGCAGTCCGACCACACAGGCGATTGCTCGCCCCCAAAACGTGACCGGTGGGGTGTCTGCAAATTCTCCCGGGTCTCCTATGTACTGTGCAAACGCCCACAGCACCGACACAAAGCCGTTGTCATAGACTTCAGGCTGCGCCTCATGTTCGAAGAAAAAGAGCATCAGCGAGAGTATGAGCGTGATTATCAGCAGGAACTGCATCGAGATAATCAGCTCGTGCCTTTTCTCACCGATTGCGCCAGTAAGCAGACGGAACGACTTCATGTAGCGAGATATGCGAAACAGGCGTATGACTCGCGCCGTGCGCAATGCTTTCAGCGCGTAATACGGCAACGGCACGAACCATTGCAGGAAGAACGGATATGTCGAGATCCAGTCAATGAACCCGTAAAAGGTGAAGCAGTAGCGTATCCGTCCACTAAATCCCGCGAATTTCGGGTTGATTACAGGTGCTACCCAAATGCGCAGGCTGACCTCGACAGTGAAGAATATGAGCGTGACATAGTCTATCCAACGCAGTACGGTTTGCAACGGCTCGCCGAGCGTGAATGTCGAGAGGAATATCTCGAGCGTGCTGAGGAGTATCATCGACACTATCACATAGTCGATGATGTTGTGCCACTGCTGCGTATGCAGGTTGTCGTCCAGCGTACGCGCCAGTTTTACCTTGAGAGGCTCACGTTCTCCTTTCGCCATATAGCGTACAGCAATAATATTGAGGGGGGCATGCCAGATGCGCCTTCGTGTGGTTCATCTGGCATGCCGTTGATGTCATTTCAGTCGTTTGAGCTGGTCTTTGTAGTTCTCGATTTGGCGTTTGTAGCCCTCGATGTTCCGTTTGTGTCGCTCTGACGCGCTGACTTTGGACTGGCGGTGTTGCGCTTTAATTGCGGGAGACGATGTTGACTTGATTGCTGAAGCATAGTGTGCATTGTCTCGCTTGGCGGATTCTCGTTCCTTCTCGATTTGAGCCCGCAGGTATATTATCTGTCGTTTGAGTGATTCTTTGCTCATGGGTGTTTTGATTTTGTAATGGCAGGGCGAGGAGATGACAACCTTGTATATGGGTGCAGTTAAGCACCCATATACATTGTCACTTTCATTGTGATTCTCGGGAGTCAGTCTTCCTTGCCGGCCGCAGCGAGGGTGATGTCGTCTTTGCAAAGGCGAGTGTTTGAAGGGTTTGCTACCTGTATGCCGATGCCGTACAGTTCGCTTACCTTCTTCTCGAAATTGCCGACGCGCAGGTTTGCGCCAAACTTGCACTCGCCCCCTTTTGCTCCTTTCATAAGGGAGGCCAGGGTGGCATCGTCGTCAGCCGGGGATTTGCAGTTGCCGGTGGTGTAGACACGCAGCGTAGCCCCAAACTCTTTCTTGAAATTGGCCTTTAGAGTCTTCACTTTCATGCGGCCATCAATCTTCAGTTCTGCCATTGTTGTAAATGATTGGATTTGCGGTGTTTTGTTATTTGGTGTCGTAATATACGGCTGCTGCAATGCCGGCGAGGACTATTACAGCCAACAGCCATATCCACCATGCGATGCCTTTCTTTTTGGTGGCCGGCGGAATGTAGCCGTTCAGGTACTCAAGGCGGAATCCGCCTTTTTCGCCGATTTTCGTTTTGTCAAACTTGGCGATTTCGATGCCATACATTGCCGCGTGGGCGACAATGCGGTCGAAACTTGTCTTTGACCATATTTGGCTCAAAGCTATTTCTTGTCCGTCGCCTGTACGGAGCGTCTCCTCCGGTTTGGCGAAGTAGAGGCTCATGCGCTCGTTGTATGTGACAGCTTCTTGCACTGTCATGAAATTCTCGGGCACGCCTCTGTCGGGGCACAAGTCATTCGGAAACGCTTTGCGCAGGTCTGCCAATGTGGCACCTGGGTTCATCACCATGTATGCGTGAACTATGCCCAATGCAGTGCGGTTCTGCGCCTTGCCGTATACTCTTACCTTGTTCACCATGGCTTGTCAGTCTTCGATGTTGTCTTCGAATGAAATTTCAAGCTCAGGTTCGGATTTCACCATGTCGCAGAGCAGCAGTACAGCAGTCGGGATGTCGATGCCGAGTGCTTCTGCGGTGGCGAGCAGGTTGTTTGCCTCGCCGTTTGTGAGAACGCCGTCGCTCAGCAGAATCTGCATTACCGCCTCGTATACTTGGCCGATTTCCTCGATGTCTACTTCGGCGGCGTTCTTTGTCAGGTAGGCATTGATGCTTTCCCCGTCCATGCTCTCAACTTCCTTGAGAGCCGCGTCTAGAGCTGTTTGGAATTCTTCTTCGGGAAGTTCAAATGCGTCAGCTACTTCGTTGGCTGCGATGAGTTCCTCTTCGGCGCATACGCCGTCAGCCCAGATGGCTGTGGCGAGCATAGATGCTATTGTGTTTATGCTTGTCTTCATTTGTCGTTGTCTTTAGTTGTGTTGAGATTTTGAGTATTCGCGCACTTTCAGTATTTCTTGCGGGCGTATTTCATGAGTATTGCGCGAGCCTTGCCCTCGGCGGTACGCTTGTCTATTTTGCCGCTCTTGGTGCGCTTGTAGTTGGACCATACGGTGTTGCCGTCTCTTGAAACCTTGACGGCGTTTTTCTTAAGGACAGCCCATGCCTTGCCGGCCTTGGTTCTCATGTCCACTTTGCCGCTTTTTGTGTGCTTCAAATAAAATGTTGTCATGTCTGTTGATTTTTGATGTTGTGGGTAGTTCGCGTTCTATGCAGCGTCCACGTTGATGCTGCTGGCTGTCAGTGAAGTCTTGGGCTTATTTGAACAGCCGTTTCAGGCGGTTCTTTAGACTTCCTTTCGCAGCACGAGCTTTTGCCATGCGTGCTGCGATTTCCTTGCCCTCCTTTGTGCGTTTGTCTATTTTGCCAGAGGCGGTTCGTTTTACGTTGGAATAAGCCATGAGTATCAGTTTTTGAGGTTGGTTTTTGTTCGGGCAGTCGCTGTCACTTGTGGCGGATTGACGTTAATCCTTTGTGCCTCAGAGTCTGCCGTGGTTGTGAGAGCCATCAGCTCGCTTTTACGAGTTGAGGTGGTCGATGAGCTTTGAGCCGAACTGGCGGGTGTTCCATTCGGGGTCGTATGCGAACCCGGCTTCCTCGGCGATTTCGCGCAGTGCGCCCTTTGTGTTGCTGTACGTCTTGTACACTTTGATTGAGCCGGTGTCGTCCACCGTGATGCAGTATTCTCCGAAAACTGCCTGTTTCTTTGTATTTGCCATATTTGTGTAATTATGTTGTGGTAGCTGCCTTTGGGAGCAGAGGAGATTGACGTTAATCTCGTGCGCTGTAAGGCTGCCTGTTGTCAAGTCTTGTTTTACTGCCGGTGAACTCGCAAATTGTGTTTCGGTGGCAGTGGCTTATCGGTTGCAAAGTTATAATGCAAGTTTGGAATTACCCCCCCGAAAAGTTAAATCACGCAAAATAAATAGGATTGAATTTTGAAAGAATGTGGTTATTGCGGTTCGCGGAGGGTGTGGGAGTTCTCAGAGTACTCGGAGAACTCGTAGTTTTCGGAGGGGGCAGGGTAGGGGTATATAGAGCAGAAGAGGATGCTTCCGCGTGGAAACATCCTCTTCAGGTCGGGGTGACAAGATTCGAACTTGCGACCTCACGCCCCCCAGACGCACACTCTAACCGGACTGAGCTACACCCCGTGGTGGCTTACTCAAGTGTCAACCGGTATTCGTGGGGGGTGATGCCGAAACATCTTTCGCTTGCCTCTGTGGTCGCCTTGCGGCGAACTTTCAGGCTGAATACACGCTCCTTTCGGAGGGGACACCCTTGTAAAGCGATGCAAAGTTACTGCCTTATTCCGACATGGCAAAATTTTTTGGCGAAAAAATTCGGTTATTTTTTGCACTCTGTCGCAACTGCTGGCATGTCAGCTGTTTATGAATGGAACACGAATAGGCGTGTCGAGTCAAACCGAGGCAGCGGCATCAGGCTCACGTCTGCCTGGCGGTCGGCGAGGCTCATTGAGCAGTCGCCTACGGTTATGCCTGTCTGTTCGAGCGCGGCTTTCGTGGTATGCAGCGCGAGTTCTGGCGTGTTGTTGTCTTCGGAGAGGTGGCAGAGAAATATGTACCGCAGCGCGGGGGAGATGATGCTGGTGAGCAGCCGTGCTGTGTCGGCGTTGTCCATGTGGCCGTGGTCGGTGGCGATGCGGGCCTTTAGGTATTCGGGGTATGGGCCGTCACGGAGCATTTTCGCGTCATAGTTTGACTCGATTACCAGGTAGTTTGACTGGCTGATGTAGTGCAGTGCGCGTCCGGCGACTTCGCCGAGGTCTGTGGCGATGACAAAGTTGCGCCCGCCGTATGATATTGAGAATCCCATGTTGTCTGTGCCGTCGTGCGGCACGTCGAAGGCTGTCACCTCCATGCTGGCGATGGTGAATGGTATCTCTTTGAATATCGGGCGGTGGTATTCCTTGATGCGTTTTGAGATGCTGTGTCGGCGCAGCACTCCGTTGAGGACGCGGTTTGAGCAGAAGAGGTGCAGGTGGCGGTTCTGGCGCAGCAGCGTGTATGCGTACCGTACATGGTCGGAGTGGTCGTGGGTGAGGAGCAGTCCTTTGACGCGGGACATTGGTATGCCGTTGCTGCGCAGGCATTCTTCGATTTTCTCGGCACGTATTCCGGCGTCGATGATTATGCCTCCGCTTGCGTTGCCGATGTATGAGGCGTTGCCGCTTGAGCCTGACCCGAATGATATGTAGTATATCCGGTTGTCGCCTGTCTCGCCGCCTTGCTGATGCTGTCGCGGTTGCGCTGTGGCGTTGGCCGAGGGCTGTGCAGTCCCGGGCTCGCCGAAGTCAATGGTGAGTTGGTGTGAGGAGGCGTTTGTGTTTTCGGTGTCAGGGTGCATGGTGTGTCAGTTGCCTATTATGAACACTGCCGGTGTTTTTGGCGGTATTCCCTTGTGAGTGCGCCATTTTGCGGCGGGGAGTGTGAGTATCGATTCGTGCTGCGGGTCGGTGACTGCGGCTGCCACGGTGAGCAGCGTGTCGGGACGCAGCGTAGAGGCGAGCGTCTGCAGCATCTTATTGTTGCGGTACGGTGTCTCGATGAATATT
>SAMEA104315438__coassemble_1010_pt1 | contig 13351 bp, 8 predicted proteins | sample SAMEA104315438__metabat2_high_PE_015 | metagenome-assembled genome bin SAMEA104315438 (sample SAMEA104315438) | gut metagenome | biome: Monkey gut; feature: monkey-associated habitat; material: faeces | place: China | collected 2013 | reverse complement strand
CCGAAGGACGACTTCAGCGCAATCGTCATCGACGGCAACGGCACAGAGCATCTCCTCGCCAACATCAAGCCCGAAGCAGCCGAGGCCAGCTGGAAGAAAGCGGATTACTCGCTGACAGAATACATCGGCCAGAGCATCCGCATCCAGTTCAAAGTCGCTTACGACCCGGACAACGCACCCGAAGAGGGCATCATCCTCCCCATCTGCATCGACCAGGTGACTGTGATGAACAATACGGACGTCTCCGTGGCTGAAACCGCTGTCGGCAGCGTCATCGCCACAGAGTACTACACCATTGAGGGCATGCGCATAGACAACCCGCGCGAAGGGCAGCTCGTCATCCGCCGCGACATCATGGACAATGGCTCGGTCAAGACATCAAAGATGCTGAAATAAGCACTTCTTCATACCATGCAATGACCTCCCGTGCCGCCGGTGCTTCCGACACCCCGGCACGGGGCTTTTCATTTGCTCCCCTTGTCCCTCGACTTGCCCATCTCCTCCTCCGCGATGCGGCGACGCACACGGCTGAGGGTCTGCGGCGTAATGCCGAGGTATGAGGCTATGTCTTGCAATGGTATGAAATTCAGCATCTTGGCAGAACGCATCTTCTGCAAGTTGGTATAGCGGGCATACGCATCGCCCTGACCGAGAAACGTGTAACGACGCTCGATGATGTACAGGCCGTCTATCAGGTACTGCGAAGTCCACAACGCCCATTCAGGCGACTTGACTATCAGCTCCTTGACCTTGTCTATGTCAGCCGTGTACACCTCCATGTCAGTCAACGCCTCCACCGATGCCACCGCCGGCAGTCCCCGTGAAAACGAGAACATCGACGTGAGCAAGTCGCCGTCCATGGCAAACCACCGCGTATGCTCCTTGCCGTCACACAGCGTATAGTTACGGGCGACACCAGACTTGACGAAAAACACCTCGCGGCACAGATGCCCCTGGCGTATCATCAGCGTGTTGGCCTTTATACGCTGCTCGTGCAACAGCGGACGCAACAGCGAGATGCCCTCGTCGCTCATCGGATATATATCCCTGATGATTTCCTCTATTTCCATAAGCACTATCTCCTTTTCTCGTTAAGCGGCCTGCCGCACTTGGCGGCACAGCCACGCTACCAGTCCCAAAATTAGCCAAAAACTTCCGAATACGCAACACCCAGCCGCATTGCGGCATCACCTGGCATACGCCGGCACGACGTTTCCGGCACGCGGCGGCACGGTCTGGATTTGCCTGTTCGCCGTTTTTTTCGTAATTTCGCAGCTGGTTTAACCGTCGGCGGCAACTGCGCCGCCCCCATTCCACATCAAGATGAAAAATATCCGCAACTTCTGCATCATAGCCCATATCGACCACGGCAAATCCACGCTTGCCGACCGTCTCCTCGAATACACCAACACCGTCGCTGCCAAGGACATGGAAGCCCAGGTGCTCGACGACATGGACCTGGAGCGAGAGCGCGGCATCACCATAAAGAGCCACGCCATCCAGATGGAATACAAGCAGGACGGCGAGACTTTCATCCTCAACCTCATTGACACTCCGGGACACGTCGATTTCTCATACGAGGTGTCGCGCTCCATTGCCGCCTGCGAGGGCGCGTTGCTCATCGTCGACGCTTCGCAAGGCATACAGGCGCAGACCATCTCCAACCTGTACATGGCTATCGACAACGACCTCGAAATAATACCCGTCATCAACAAGTGCGACCTCGACAGCGCAAACCCCGACGAGGTGGAAGACCAGATAGTAGACCTGCTCGGCTGCAAGCCCGAAGAGGTCATACGCGCTTCGGGCAAGACCGGCATGGGCGTGGACGAGATACTACGCGCAATCGTAGAGCGCATACCAGCTCCCGAGGGTGACCCCGACGCGCCGCTCCAAGCCCTCATCTTCGACTCCGTCTTCCGGGGCATCATCGCATACTTCAAGATCGAGAACGGCACCATACGCTCCGGCGACTTCGTCAAATTCGTCGCCACAGGCAAGGAGTACAACGCCGACGAGATAGGCGTACTGAAACTCGACATGTCGCCGCGCAAGCAGCTCTCTGCCGGCAACGTGGGATACATCATCTCCGGCATCAAGACCTCTCGCGAGGTCAAGGTCGGCGACACCATTACCCATGTCGCCAAGCCCTGCGAAAGCGCAATCGACGGCTTCGAGGAGGTCAAGCCAATGGTCTTCGCCGGTGTATACCCTATCGAGACCGAAGACTTCGAGAACCTGCGAGCATCGCTCGAGAAACTCCAGCTCAACGACGCATCGCTCACCTTCACCCCCGAATCGTCAGCCGCCCTCGGCTTCGGCTTCCGCTGCGGTTTCCTCGGGCTGCTCCACATGGAGATAGTCCAGGAACGCCTCGGACGCGAGTTCGACATGGATGTCATCACCACCGTCCCCAACGTGTCCTACAAGGTCTACGACAAGAAGGGCAACGTCACCGAAGTCCACAACCCCTCCGGTCTGCCCGACATCACACTCATCGACCATATCGAAGAGCCGTACATCCGCTCAAGCGTCATCACACGCGCCGACTTCATCGGCCCGATCATGACCCTCTGCCTCGGCAAGCGCGGCGAACTCGTCAAGCAGGAATACATCTCCGGAAACCGAATCGAACTCGTGTTTGACCTCCCCCTCGGCGAAATCGTCATCGACTTCTACGACAAGCTGAAAAGCATCTCCAAAGGGTACGCCTCATTCGACTACCACCTCAACGGCTTCCGCGAGTCAAAGCTCATCAAGCTCGACATACTCCTCAACGGCGAGAGCGTAGACGCACTCTCCACGCTCACACACGTTGACAACGCCGTGCGCTTCGGACGGCGCATGTGCGAGAAGCTCAAAGAGCTGATACCACGCCAGCAGTTCGACATTGCCATACAGGCGGCAATCGGCGCGAAAATCATCGCCCGCGAGACCGTCAAGGCCGTCCGCAAGGACGTGACCGCGAAATGCTACGGAGGCGACATCTCACGCAAACGCAAGCTGCTCGAAAAGCAGAAAGCTGGCAAGAAGCGCATGAAGCAGATCGGCTCGGTCGAAGTGCCCCAGAAAGCATTCCTCGCCGTGCTGAAACTCGACTGACGCAGCCCCGGCTGACGAAAAACACACCCCAGGCACGCGCCGCAACCGAGATTTTTATTAACTTTACGCCGTCAAACACACCGACCGAATGGCATACACCGCGCCGATAGACGAGAAGAAACTCGTCGTAGACCTTCAGAACGAAGCGACAGCATACGCCGCATTCGACACACTGATGCGCACATACGGCGAACAGATGTACTGGCAGATACGCAAAATGGTCGTCAACCACGACGATGCCAACGACCTGCTCCAGAACGCCTTCATCAAGGTGTGGAACAACATCGGCTCATTCCGGGGCGAAGCGAAACTCTCAACGTGGCTGTACAAGATAGCCGTCAACGAGTGCATCAACTTCCTCAACAAAGAACGGCAGCGCAACACCATCTCCGGCGACACCGAGGACGAATCCTTCCTGCTGCAGAACATCGAGGCAGACCCCTACTTCGACGGCGACGAAGTGACGCTGGTGCTTCAGCGGGCTGTCGCCTCGCTGCCCGAGAAACAGCGGCTGGTGTTCACCATGCGCTACTTTGACGAAATGAAATACGAGAAGATGTCCGAAATCCTCGGCACGTCAGTCGGCGCATTGAAAGCCTCCTACCACCACGCCGTCAAGAAAGTCGAGCAAGCCCTCTCCCGCGCCGAAATCTAATCCCTCGTTTTTTAGCTTAAAAGACCTAATCCGCTATCGGTCAACATTTTTGCATCCAACCTTGCAGGAACATACACCATTTGCTCTCGACTGAGTTTCTCGATGAAACTCCGCACTTCTGCATCCATAGTCGAGTACCCCATTATGTCCTTGTCTGCGATAATTATTGTATGCTCCTTTGCACGGCTTGTCGCCACATTGAATAAATGCGGCTCTAATGTCCTAATATATGATACGTTAGGTATAACAAGGACTGTAACATCAGTTGTCAGCCCCTGAACCCGAGCTATGGTTTCGACAAATACGTTTTTATGCGCACCAACAGTTTGAATAATTGACTTTTGCAACGCTTTTACAGTCCGGATCATACAAGTCAATACTGCGACATTTTTCTTTGGCGACTCCTTTATGATGCAACCGACAATATATGTCGCCATCTGAATCGCGAATTTGGGGGTATAATCACTTATTCCCATGTCTGTCAATACCAAAGCCGGGCCTCCTCGACGACTTACAATCCGCTCAATGCCTTCCGGAAACGCGACCGAAGGACTTTCGTTTGAGACAAGCGTGCCATTATAGAATAGCCCCGTGTAATCAGCTGCACGCTGACCATACCGGTATGTTGTCGTTAACTGGTATATCGGATTTGCACTTGCTTCAGAAAGCAAACCAAGACCATCAACCATTTCAGCATACCCGAAATCACGGATTCTATCCTCATTAAGTGCAACTATCGGAGACAACTGCTTCGTATCACCCACCCACAGATTGGTTTTGCCGATTTTCTTTGCAGCAGCAAACATAGCTGTCAATGCTTGGCTTGCCTCATCCATAATGACAAAATCAAACGGAGAATCACTGCCCAATTCCGCGGCAAAACCACTTGCGATATAATAGGTTGACAACACCAAACTCCCTGGGGTAGGCACTATATGCTTAATCGGCTCTAACTTGGGCAATTCATTGCTTTCATCAGATGTCATGTTGGTTTTCATTATCTTGCCAACAGACAACATCTGTCTCAGAGATGGTTTCTCCGCAATTTCCATAAGAGCTCTGTTGGTAAGTGCTGTTACCAATACAGACTTGCCCTCTGCACAAAGCATCTCGCAAAGTTGAGCAATCATGTAAGTCTTGCCTGTTCCTGGAGGTCCTTGCAAGATCATAGTATCAGACAATGCCAGTTGCTTCCTCACAAATGAAGCTACACCCTTGTTGCGGATAGGCACAGCCGACCATTTCCGATGAACATAATCAGCATCTAATACAGATGCAACTGCCAGACTATTACGGTCATTCACAAGCCGTTGCAAGTTCGCGATATAGTCAATAGGCAGTCGTTGCGGAGCAAATACCAATATAGTTCCTTGAGCATTATTGTCAACGAGGAAATCGGCGAACTCTAATTCAACCTTTCGGAAACCAACAAGAGAAAACCGAGGGTCATCTGACTTTGCAATCCAAACACAAGCACACTCAGTACCCTTGAATCTCTCGTTGAACAAATCGCGATATGTTTTACTGCCCCAATTACGGTAATTGCGCAAATCTTTGGGCAACACCATACAAAAAAGATGCTCCCCCTTTCGGGGGAGGTTACGAGAATTCGGGAACTTCATGACCATTACCCCATCTTTGAATGACAGGAATTGGCCAACAAACATCTCCTCAAACTCTGTCAACAATGACCGAGCTTCAGCATTGAACTTCTGTTCAAACACCTCTGTTTGGGCGCGAAGTTCATCCTCAAGGAATTGCCAATGCTTTTGTCGGTCAAGTTGCATCAGAGCAGTGCTAATGTTACATCATCGAGTCTGCATTGTCAGAGCCGAGGACTTCAACCAACGGTTTTTCGGGCTTCATGAACACCTCTGCCTTGCTGGAGCAATTCGGGTGCATCAAGCCAAAATCAAAATTCAATCCTTTGAAATATCGAAGGGTACGAGCAAGAGCCTTGCATCTATCTGCATAGTCAAAGTTCGAGGCATCAAAACTGATGTTGATCGTTTTGCCCTTCATCAATTCATAGAATGGTATGCACTGAACACCTTCGCGGGTGTTAATCCAAAGCATAGAATTGGGTCGAGCCAGTTGCTCCCAGTCGAATACAGTCAAGCTGAATGGTCTGTTCTGCCATTTATAGCTATGAACAACCAATGGATACTCGACACCATCTTTCATCACACCATAGACATTGCCGTAATCTTCATTACGGAACTCCTTCGTAAACTCAAAGCCTTGTCTTTCAAGTTCAGCTTTGACAGCCATTTTCGCCTCGAGTAGTGCAGAGCATATCTCATTTTCAGACAGCCCACCGTACTGCGTATATGAAAGCGAAATGTTGACTTCTTCTCCGTCTGCGGCACGAACTGCAATTTCTTTATCTGCCAACTTATTAGTTGCGATTATAGCGAGTTCATCTGGTGTAAAGCCAGCTTTTATAATTGCATTGAGTTGCTCGAGTTTATCCTCCCCTGCTTGCACCAAGCTGCCGACAAGATCCAATGTTTTTCCACTGCTAAGCGACCCTACTATCAGCTCATTTTTTCTCTCCTTATAATAAGTCATGAACTCAGGAAGCTGACTTTGAGGGGCATCATACAGTGTTCTAACTTTGAAAATCAAATCTGCAAATTCCTTATCCTGTTTGTCGCCTTTATATCCTTCTATTTTCTCATCAATATCTTTAGCGACATCTTTAACAGTCAGACAAGTTTCAAGATAGCCAGCTACAATAGAGGACGAATCAACAAACAATTTTTCGCGATAATCAATTTTGACCCATTTATTAAGGGCAACATTCTTAAGGTCTTCGGGGATTGATTCATCTTTACGAACATCCTGAAAACGGCAGAACTCCATTTTTTGATTCAGCCAAATTCCATTACCATTTTCTTTATCCGTTATGATGCTCCGATATTCTTGTTTGAACGAGTATACAAACTCAATGAAGCGGTTTACCCACTTACAAACTGAATCCTTTGAAGTATCACCCATGCAGAGAATAGACATCAATTTCTCGACATTTACTGATTCTGCAATCGTCTTGGAGATTTTATTGATATAGAATGTTCGAGCAAATTCCCATTTGAAACCAGTGGATTTGGCTACCAGTTTCTGTACTGGGATCTGTTCACCAAACAGATCTTTGGCAAATTTGTAGAGTTGAGAAAACGATGAATCGTCACTCTTGTCCTGAGGCAACAGAATTATTGTTTGAGTCGCAATACGATTACGACGAGATTCATTGCTTTCTTCAAACGCCTTGAACACCTCCTCGTATAGGTCGTTCAGACCAAGAGGATTGTGTTGCTCATAGCCTCGGATTGCTCTGTGCAGTAGTTTCGGGCGATATGTATCATCGGTTCCGGTTTCGCTTGATATATATTCCGCCAGTGTCTTGTACTCTTCATCAATGTCATTGTCATAATGAAGATTCTCGAGTTTCTTGAATTCGAGTTTTTGATTAGGGAACACTACGTACTCTTTCAGCAAATCTCCGTGCGAATTTTCACGATAGTACGCCATCAAACGATTCAGCCATTCAAGTGTCTCACCTTCTGACATACGAACCAAAGATGACAGCCCAGCTATATCTTCCTTGGATTGAATCAGTTCCGCGCAATGCTTGAACCAGTACTCATCAGCTTCTTTCCACAATTCCTCATTGTCAACACTGATTGAATTTCGCTCGGACATTGATTGGAAAGCCGTGGTGAACTCATACATCCCAGCCCGCCGTTTTGAGAATGACTCACTGCATGAGTCGGGAAACAACGCTATTATCCCAAACGCCACACTGCTGCGAGTTGTTTCGCTACCTTCTTTAATGAACACATTGAGCGTTGCTATCATTTCATTCAACCCATATATTGATATGGCATTTTTGAAAACTGATGCGTCCACATCATTGTCAAGCAACTCATTCTCTATATATGAACTGGCATCACCCATTACTTCATTATAGATGTCTTTGAGAACCGACGGAATTCGTTTATTGAAATCGGACTTCAGTTCCTTCAGGAGTTTGAAAACTCCATTCTGATTAGGAAGAATCGAATATTTATCAAACTTGTCCGTCAGTTTCTTGTCAGCGAGGAATCGATACACACGGTTAAGCCACGAGACAATATCAGACTTAGACTTGCCTGTTGCCGCACAAAGATTGGAAAGACAGCCTTTGGACTGAATGTCATTGAGAAAATCATCAATCTCATATTTGAGCTTCGCTCCCCAACTTTCAAATTCCGTATTTGGTCCAATTGCCTCAATCCAGCCATGGAGATTCTTGGACTTTGGCAATACGCCTCTTCCGATGTAGTTCTCCGACACAATTCGGAAAAAATCCTCTCTGTCCTCCTTAGACGTTTGGAATATTGGCAACGACAGATTTTCCAACCGAGCAAAACCACTATTTGCCTCGACCAGTTCTTGCGGCAACAATCTTTGTCTCCAGCCCTTTTGAAGGTTCTCAATCCATGGCTTCGCCACTCTTTCGTCATACTTTTCGGGAGCCTCGGGTATTCTCGAACTTGCAAGAAGATAGCGATTGCTTGCTCCATGGCTGATTAACCATTCATTGAAGCTTATTACCGCATCAACTGCCTTATCAATTATCTCTCTGTTCTGGCATGCACTTGGACTGTCTTCACTATTCAAAACTATGCCGTTACGTTTCTCCGTAGGATTCAAATTGAAGCCGTTCAGTGTATAGGGGAAATAGAACTTCTCCGAACCAATCAGAGGAAAATCCCGATAGAGCGCAGGGCTTTCCTTATCTCGTTTCACAAGATTATAAGCAGACTCATCATTTTCGACCTCAATAGTCAAAGCCAACTCATCCGTCTTATATGTGACAAAAGTCTTTGCGACTTTCCGATTTATCGAGATTTCAGAACGCAATACATTAGCATCTACATAGTGTGAATTACATTCATAGACCTCATCACTTCCAGTCAATCTATTAATCACACGAACCTGCTTGATTTTATCAGATTGTGTTACCAGCGTGATTGGCAATGTATTGATGAGATCATTAATACCAGCAACTGCTGCATCGCGTTTCTCTGGCGTGGTGAGATGATATGTGAAAGCAGTATCTAAGGAGTTCTCCGTCCGATTAGCTTCATAGTCACAAACCTGTTCATAGTTTTGTTCTACATTCTCAAGATACTCAAGTGTTTCTTTGATACGCGGCATAAGTTCCTCAGCACTTACTCCACTACGATCCAATTTGAGCGAGAATCTTCTATGAACACCACGGTAAAATAGGATACCAGAGACATCAATTATATCAGACAAAAGGTGAGTACATATAAAGCCTGTACCGAATTTACCCGTCTGACCTTCCGAATTTTGGGAATCCTTAGAGCTGACTTGTTGCACAAGACCAGTAACGTTATTCATAGTGAACGCGTTACCGTTGTGACGGAATTCTAATATTTCATTCGATTTGAGCTCAATTTCGATTGAGACTCTACCGAATCTATTAGGTACATCTTTGGCATTTTGAAGAAGTTCCCAAACCCATCTCTTTGCAGAAGATGACGGACTCTCTCTTATTTGAGAAAGTAGTTGGCGAATTTTAGTTGCAGTCAACTTACAGTTGTTCTCCGCAATTATTTGACCAACGGAAAGTTCATCGTTGTTCATGTCGATTTGTTTTTGAATAATCAATTGTTTGGTAGTCAACAGCTTGACTTGGAAGAGAATGTATTTCTCTTAGCAAGAGAAATACATTGAGGTAATTGTCTGTTGGTCAGAACATTGTGAAGTGTGGGCGCGGAGATAATGTCGGCTTTAAGGCGAGTGCTAAATCAGTTAGCAGAAATAGTCGCGCAATGAACGCTGTTGGAGATTATTTTTCCAGCAATTCTTGTATATCCGCCGAAAAAGCAGTAATTTTGCGGCGTAGTCAACTTCTCTTGCTAAGAGAAGTGCATCATCAGAGGAAAATTGCCTTTACCAGTTCGGAATTACAGGTATGTGAGGGAATAGCGCTCACAGCAGTACAATTCCCCCATGGTCTTGACGCAGTTGCGGTGAAGTAATTTTGCCAACAGCAGGGGCGGACGCACACAGGGTGCGTCCTTACATTTGCGAACATCATTCGCAAATCAAATTACAGTAAATCAAATAATTACACCGATGCCCCAGCGGACACGACACTCCGTGTCCTTACTCTGCTGCGAGGTGGTCGGCGACGATGAAGGTGGAGCCGCCGATGTAGATGATGTCATCGGCAGTCGCGTCGGCGCGGGCGGCTGCGACGGCTTCGGGGACGGTCTGGAAGGTGCGGCCGTGGAGCCCGTGTTCAGCGGCGCGTTTCTCGAGTTCTTCGACTGCCAACGCACGGGGTATCGCTGCTTGCGTCAGGTAGTAGTTGGCATCCTTTGGGAACAGGCAGAGTATGTTGTCGATGTCCTTGTCGGCGACAAAGCCTATCACCATGCGCAGACGCGCACCGGCGGGCTTGGCGGCGATGAGCTGGCGCAGCTGCGCCATGTTGTAGGTCAGCCCAGCTTCGTTGTGTCCGGTGTCGGCAATGGTGAGGGGTTCGCGGTCAAGTATTGACCAGCGTCCCATGAGGCCGGTAAGGCGCGGCACGTTGGCAAGTCCGCGCACTATCGACGTGTCCTCGATATGCACGCCCTGACGGCGCAGCATGTTGACTGCAGTGAGTACGGTGGCGATGTTCTTGCGCTGGTAGTCGCCGCCGAGGGGAAATGTGAACTGCAGCCCCTCGGCTGTGGTGCATTGCCACCCTTCGGGAGTGTTGACGGCTTGGAGCGAGGCGTTCTCCTCTTCGGCGAATGTGATTGCGGCATTGCACTCCTCTGCCTTGCGCATGAACACGTCACGTATCTCGCCTTCTGCCTCCCCTATCACCACGGGTATGCCGGGCTTGATGATGCCGGCTTTTTCCGACGCGATTTTGGGCAGGGTGTCGCCGAGAAACTGCGTATGGTCTTTGGATATGTTGGTGATGACGCAGCCGATCGGGGTTATGATGTTGGTCGAGTCGAGCCGTCCGCCCATGCCCACCTCAATGACGGCATAGTCAACGCGCTCTGCGCTGAACCAATCGAAAGCCATCATCATGGTCAGCTCGAAGAATGAGGGGTGCCCGTCGTAGCTGCAGGCAATGAAACGAGTGACAAAATCGGTCACATTGTCCTGCGGTATCATGTCGCCGTTGATGCGTATGCGCTCGCGGAAATCGACGAGGTGCGGCGAGGTGTAGAGGGCAGTCTTGTAGCCCTGCGACTGCAGGACAGCGGCTATGGCGTGTGAGCAGCTGCCCTTGCCGTTAGTTCCGGCAACGTGAATAGACTTGAAGCGGCGGTGCGGGTGGCCGAAAAAAGCGTCAAGTTTTTCGCTGGTCTGAAGCCCTGGTTTGTAAGCGGCTGCACCGATGCGTGAAAACATCGGCAGCTGGCGGTAGAGGTACTCTAATGATTCGTTATAGTCCATAAATGATAAATCCGGCTATCCCTGCCAGTGTGATGACGAGGATAGGATGCAGTTTGATGCGCTTGCCTCGCCACGGTATGCGGAAAAACACGAGGCAAAACGCTGCTATACATATTATTATATTAGTGATAAGTTGCCAGTTTATGTTGTTCGGGTTGAAGTTTGGCCCGTTCATAAGCAATATCGCCGCCGAGGCTATCAGCCCGACCACGACGGGACGCAACCCGGAGAAAACCGCCTTGATGACGCCGCTGTCCTGGTGGCGGCGTATGAAATGCGAGCTGTAGAGGACGAGGAAGAACGAGGGCAGCACCACGGCAAGCGTGGCGATGCAAGAGCCGAGCAGCCCCCACCACACGGCAGACAATTCGGGATTGACGCTCGCCGGGGCGGCATAGCCTATGTATGTCGCGGAGTTGATGCCTATCGGGCCCGGGGTCATCTGCGAAACAGCCACGATGTCGGTAAACGTCTGCTCGGTAATCCAGCCGTGGCCAACGACCTCGTTCTGCACCAGCGAGAGCATGGCATATCCGCCGCCGAACCCGAACAGCCCGATTTTGACGTAAGCGCGTATCAGTTGCCAGAATATAGTCATGACCGTTTGGAGTTATTGCCGGCAGTCTTGCGGCGTGAATACAGGAAATGGAGGTAGCCCCCGAGCGCACCGAGGACAATGTAGAGGACAGGGTTGGAAATGAACCCGAGGTCGAGGGAAATCATCGCCGCCACAAGCACAGGTATCCATATCGTGCGTATGCCGATTTTCGCAGAACGCGCCGAGGTGATGACCGGAGCGATGATGAGCGCAACCACGGCAGGACGTATGCCCATGAATATGGCTGAGAGGACATGGTTGTTCTTGATGGTCTCCGGGGTCAGGAAAATGGCGATTGCCAAGATGATGACAAACGAGGGGATAATCGTACCGAGCGAGGCGCACACGCTACCGCGAAAGCCGCGTATCTTGTCGCCCACTGAACAGGCTATGTTGACAGCCAGGATGCCGGGCAGCGACTGCGCTATCGCCAGCAGGTCGAGAAACTCGTCGCGCTCTATCCAGTGGTGCTTGTCCACAATTTCGCGCTCTATAATCGAAATCATCGCCCAGCCGCCGCCGAATGTGAACGCCCCTATCTTGAGAAAAGACAGGAACAGGCGCAGACACTGATGAGGTGTCCGCACAGCAGCCGAATCAGCCGATTCGCATATCCGTGAGTCCGAAGAATTCATAGTATGTCGATTTCCGGGTGCAAAAGTAATAAATTCCGGGGTGACTGCCCCCACGTTTCGGCGGAAAAACGCCGCTGCCGGGGAGTGGCAACGGCGGTATGACAGCCGTGGCGGCGGCAATATGCCTCTGTCGCGGTCAGCTTACCTTGACCTGCAATATACCGGACACGCCGTTGATCGAGTCCATGAGTTCCTTGCAGATGCGGTAACGCTTGCGCGAGCGCACACTGATGCTCTGCGGCACCTTGGCATCAGCGAAATTCACAATCAGGTTGAGCGTTCCGCCCCCCTTCTCCTTGGGCTGCAACTCAAACTCCTTGAATGCCAAGCCGAGGCCTGAATCGGAGATGTTGCTGTCGATGAAGACAGTAAGCTCGTTGGCAATGCGCCCCACCTTGTCGGCAAGCGGCGAAATCTCGGCAATGTTCATCCTCACGTCGCCAGGCTTGAAACGGTCAGGAGCAAACGATATGCGCATGAACACCGCCGCACCGGGGACAAGCGCACCGCTGAACTGCTCGTAAGACTTGCCGAACAGGCGCAATTCCGTCTTGCCGGAGAAGTCCTCGATTTCGAGTATGCCGTAAGGCGTGCCCTTGCGCGAAATCTTGGTTGTGAACGCCGTCACCAGTCCGCCCATAGTCAAGTCGCCGCGTATTTCCTCGGGGCGCGTCGGCTGGCGGTCCTGAAACTCCGAGCAGGGGGTGTTGCAGCCGTAAGTCACCTCCATATAATACTTGTCGAGCGGATGCGCCGACAGGTAGATCGACACGAGGCGTTTCTCCTCCTCGAGACGTTTGAGGTCAGACCAACGCTCCACCTGCGGATAGGGGGGCTTGTTGGTTTCTATCGGCTCGAGGTCGCCGAACAGGCTTGCCTGCACCG
>SAMEA104315438__coassemble_997_pt1 | contig 13517 bp, 10 predicted proteins | sample SAMEA104315438__metabat2_high_PE_015 | metagenome-assembled genome bin SAMEA104315438 (sample SAMEA104315438) | gut metagenome | biome: Monkey gut; feature: monkey-associated habitat; material: faeces | place: China | collected 2013 | reverse complement strand
GGTCGCTGCGGCGTGCCGCCTCGCTCGCCATTATGGGACGCTTGCCGTGGTCGCGGTCGCCGCCCGCGCCGGTGACCGTAGTGATTTCTCCCTCCGGCCCAACGATTTCGCGTATGGTGTCAAGCACGTTGACCAGTGCGTCCGGGGTGTGGGCATAGTCCACTATCGCGGTAACTCCTGTCGGGGTGAGTATGGTCTGGAAACGCCCTGCCACAGGGACGAGGCGGCTCATGTTGACCAGCACCTCCTCAGGGCTGAAGCCTGCGAGCACGGCTGCGCCGTAGACTGCCGTCAGGTTGTAGGCATTGAAGCGGCCGGTGAAAGCCACCTCCACCTCCTTGCCGTTGAGCGTCAGCAGCGTGCCGTCGAGGCGTGTCTCCATGATGCGGCAGCGGAAGTCAGCGTCGGTGCGCAGCGAGTATGTGTAGACATGGGCGCGGGTGTTCTGCACCATGTAGCGGCCGTGGCTGTCGTCGATGTTGATGAGCGCGAAAGCGTCCTCGGGGAGCATGTCGAAAAATTTCTTCTTCGCGTTCATGTAGTTCTCCACCGTCTTGTGGTAGTCCAGGTGGTCGCGCGTCAGGTTGGAGAATATTGCGCCAGCGAAGTTCAGCCCGGCTATGCGGCACTGGTCGGCAGCGTGCGAGGAGACTTCCATGAAGGCGTATTCGCAACCGGCTTCCACCATTTCGGCGAGCAGCGCGTTGAGCGTCAGCGGGTCGGGTGTGGTGTGCGTGGTGGGTATTGCGCGGTCGCACACATAGTTGCATACCGTGGAGAGGAGGCCGGCGCGGCAGCCCTCGTATTTTGCCATCTCATAGAGCAGGGTGGCGGTAGTGGTCTTGCCGTTGGTGCCGGTCACGCCTATCAGCTTGAGTTGGCGCGAGGGGTGGTCGTGCCATGCGGAGGCGAGGCGGCCGAGTGCGTCGGCGGAATTGGCGACGCGGATATATGTTATCCCCTTCTCGATGGCGGAGGGTAGGTTTTCGCATACTATGGCGCCCACATGGTTGCTTGCCACGACGGGAATGTACTTGTGGCCGTCGGTGGTCACGCCGCGTACTGCCACAAACATGCCCCCCTTGACCGCTTTGCGCGAATCGCTCACGAGGCTGACAATGTTCTTGTCAGTGTCGCCGATGATTTCCAGCGGCTCTATCTCACGGAGTAGGTTTGATAATTTGATGATCATAGTATATCGTTATATTTTTAATGTCAGGTAAACGGTCTTGCCCGGTGTCAGCTGTGTCCCGGGCGGTATGTCCTGCGTCGCAACGTGTCCGACTCCCAATATTCTCGCGTTCACGCCCATGCGCTCGAGCGTGGCTATAGCCGTCTCCGGGTCGTAGCCGTGCAGGTCGGGCATCTGTCCGCCCGCAGCGGGCGCGGCTGTGCCGAATCTCTTGTAGCTGCTTATGCCCAGCATGTTGCAGATGTAGGAGGCATCGAAGCCCGGGAGTGCGGTGAACACGGGGGTAGAGGAGGAGTTCATGTCTGTGTATGACGAGGTGTTGTCGAGCAGCCCTCGCGAGTAAAGTCGCAGCGCGATGTTTAGCATCACCTTGCCGGAAGTCCGTGCTGCCGAAGTGCCGGCAGGGGCGAGGATGAGCACCATCATCGAGTATTTCGGGCTCTCGTAGGGGAAGAAGCCCGCGAATGCATACCGCCGCCGTGAGAGGTCATAACCGGTGCGTCCGTCGATTTTCTTGTCGAACACGGGGTATGCCGTTCCGGTCTTTCCGGCCAGGGCTACGCGGTCGTCCTTGAGTGCCATGGCGGTGGTGTGGTCAGAGCCGTTGCCGGTGACGGTATACCGCAGGCATTCAGCCACCTTGTCGGCAGTCTCCTTGGAGCATACGCGCAGCGTTTTTACTTGCAGCACCGAGTCGCGGCCGTCCTCGTCCTCGATTTTCGAGATGAGGTGCGGGTATACCAGCATGCCGCCGTTGGCTATGGCGTTGTAGTATGCCAGCGTGTAGATAGGCGGTATTTCGCTGTTGTAGCCGTATGTCTGCCGCGCGAGGCTCAGGTGCCGGGCGGTCATGGTCACAGGGTTGCCGTTGCGGTCTGTGGCTGTCAGGCGAGGGAAGTAGGGGGTGTGCTCTGTGCCCAGGCCGGAGTGGAAACTCTCGAAGAAGCCAATCTTCTCCAGGCGGTCGTGATAATTCTCCGGGTGGTCCTTGTAGCCGCGGAAGAGGACGCGGGCGATGCCCGTGTTGGACGACATGCCGATGACCTGCTTCATGTTCTTGACAGCGGGTGCGTGGTTGTCCACCGTCCCCTGGAACGGGCTGCAGTCCACGGCGTCGTTGACCGATTTGACCAGCCCGTCCTCAAACGCCACCATTAATGATATGGGCTTGATGACCGAACCCGGCTCAAACCTCAGCCCCGCACGGTTTCTTGCCTCGCCGTAGGTGTTGTCGTCGAGCAGCTCGATGTTGGAGAGCGCCTTGATCGCGCCGGTGCTTGTTTCCATGATTATCGCCGTTGCCCAGATGGCGTTGGCCTCAACGCATACGCTGCGCAGCTCCTCGTCGAGCATGTCCTGCATGTCGATGTTGATGGTGGAATACACGTTGTATCCGTGCTGCGGTTTCTTGACCACAACATCCTTTGTGCCTCCGGCGCCCGACATGCGCTGCTTCTTGCCAGGCACGCCGTACAGCAGCTTGTCAAAGTCTTTCTCGAGGCCGGAATAGCCGTGTATCTCGTCCAGCGTGTCCTTCTTGTCGGGCTGCGGCATCCTCATTTCGGAGACGCGGCCTATGCTGAACTTTGCCATGTCGCCGTATGGGTAAACGCGCTCTACCGCACGCTCGGTGCCTATCGGGTGCTTGCTGCCTCTCAGCTTGCCGTTGGGCTTGTAGAAGTTGCGTATTCCCGGGAACGACAGTATGCGCTGGTAGTCCTCCTCGCTGGCGCATTTCTTGACATAAATAGAGGCGTTGCGGTCAGACACGTCTTTTGCCAACTCGTTGCGCAGCTTCGTCCTCCATGACTTTTTCTCACGCTCGTCCGCTTGCAGCTTTTCCAGGCCTGCGGCCAACGGGTAGTAGCGGTCCAGGGAGTCTGCCAGCGAGTCGATGGTTTTGGATTTGATGCCTATTTTCTTAGAGTTGCTCCAGTCGGAGCTCTGCATGTCGAGTTTTATGTGAAACGTGTTGACGGTACAGGCCAGTATGTTGCCTTTGTCGGAGAGTATGCTGCCGCGCAGCGGTTTGGCTATGCTGGTCTTTGACAGCTCCCTCGCCGCAGCCTTTTTCCATTCGCTGCCGTTGATGACGGCAATTGAAAACAGCTGGTATATTATCAACGCCGCGACGACAAGCGATGTGCCAGTTATGATGGCATATCGTCCCATGATGTGTCTTTTGTTCGCGCCGGTCTTTTTCATTTCTTTTCTGGTGAGGGTTGTGCCGGTGAATGTTCTGTTACCGGGATGTCCGCCTCTATCTCATACGGAGGCTGCTCCTGGTGTATCAGCCCGAGGTTGTTCTGCCGCACCAGCTCGAGCATGCGTGTCTCGCGTATCTGCGACATATACTTCTGCTTTTCGGTCATCATCTCGCTCTGCGCCTTGCGCAGCTGCGCGTTTAGGTTCTCGATTTCCTTCTGAAGCGTCTGCGTGCGGTAGCGCATGCCGGTGATAGTCAGCATTACAATCGTGGCCACGATGATTAGCCATGCGTTTTTGCGCATGACATCGATTGACAGGTTCTCGCCGTTCTTCATGCCGCGCCAACGGAAGCCGTGCATCAGCCCCTTCTTCGGCTTGTCATCTTTTTTTGTCGCTTTCTTGGCCATGGCTTCGTCAGTTGCGGTTGTCGGTTTCCTGTGAGGGCTTAAGTTCAGCCACACGCAGTTTCGCGCTGCGTGCGCGAGGGTTGGCTTCCACCTCCTCGCGGGAGGCTGTCACGGGCTGGCGTGTCACCAGCCGCCACGGGGTCGAGATGTTGCCGAAGAAGTCCTGCTCCACACGCCCCTCGATGTTGCCCGAGCGCATGAAGTTTTTGACCATGCGGTCTTCGAGCGAGTGGTAGGTGAGTATTGTAAGCCGTCCTCCGGGACGCAGTATGCGCACTGTCGAGGCGAGGAATTTGTGCAATGCTGTCATTTCGCCGTTGACCTCGATGCGCAGTGCCTGAAACACCTGCGCGAGTTCCTTTTTGATCTGCCGCGGGTTCAGCGCGGGGGTGACAGCGTCTGCCAACTGCAGCGTGGTCTGTATCGGCTCTGCGGCGCGTGTGCGCATGATTGCCGCTACCAACTGCCGGGGCTGCTTGATGTCGCCGTATAGGCGCAGCAGGTCGCCGAGCTGCTGCTCGTCATATCCGTTTATGATGTCTGCCGCTGTGACGCTGGCCGACTGGTTCATGCGCATGTCCAGCGGCGCGTCGGCACGAAACGAAAAGCCCCTTTCGGCTGTGTCAAAATGGTGGAATGATACGCCTAGGTCTGCCAAAATGCCATCAACGGGAATTGCGTTGTGGTAGTGCATGAAATTTTCGGCATAGCGGAAATTGGAATGTACGAAAGTAAACCGCGCATCCTCCGGGCTGTTTGCTCGTGCATCGATGTCTTGGTCCAGGCCGTACAGCCGCCCCGCAGGTCCGAGTCGCGAGAGGATGGCACGCGAGTGGCCGCCGCCGCCGAACGTGACGTCGAGGTATGTGCCGTCTGGCTTGATGTTCAGACCGTTGACGGTCTCTTCCAGCAATGCTGGTATGTGGTATGTCTGTTCTGCCATGCGCAATGTCCCCTTCAGCCTGTGGTTATGTGTGCAAGTCAACGGCAGCGGTGGGGCACCCTCGTGCTGATGCCCTCGGCTGCGAACTGCGCACACTATGATTCACGAATGTAAAGGTACTCAATTCCGCCGTCAATTTGCATTGCTTAATTCTTAAATAATGCCGAATATGCGGAAAAAGTTATCTACACGCCCTGCGCACGTATGCTGTAGCGGTTCGGATTATTGATTTTGATTTTGGAAATATGAAAGTGTTTTGGCGTATATGGTACGTATGTTGTCAGCCATTACTGCGGTGTCAAACCGTGCCACGTGACGCAGCCCTCGCATGGTCATGGCTGCCTTGTCCGCGCTGCCGTCGGTGACGCTGCGCAGGGCTTCTGCCATGCCGCGCACATCGTCGGGGTTGACGTAAATCGCCCCCTCGCCCCCTGCCTCTTCGAGGCATGACCCGGTCGCAGCGATCACTGGCCGGCGGCTCAATATGCCCTCGATTACAGGCAGTCCGAACCCTTCGTATCGAGACGGATAGGCTATTGCCTCGGCTGCCTGGTACACCCCTGGCAGGTCGGCAAACGGTACTGCCCCCATGAAGATGACGCGGTCTGCAACGCCCTCTTTTCGGGCTATGGCCTGCACACGTTTCATATATGAATTGTCTCGCCCGATGGCGACGAGCTTTATTTCGGGCGGCAGTGCTGCCATGGCGCGGACTGTCAGCTCGAGGTTCTTGCGCCGCTCCACTGTCCCTACCTGCACCACATACCTCTCCGGCAGGTCGAGTCGCCGGCGCAGAGTGTCTGACTCCTCGTGGCTCCACTGTCTCGAAAACTGCGGGTCGCACCCCTGGTAAACCACGTCGATTTTCTCTTCCGGCACATTATAGTAATGTATGATGTCGCGCTTGGTACATTCGCTTATGGCTATGATGCGTGTGGCTGCCCGGCACGACCTGCCGTACTTGTAGTCGTACAGCAAGCGGTCGATAGCGGAATAGCAGTAGGGGAGACGGCGGTATATAACGTCGTGCATCGTCAGCACCGAGGGTATGCCCGAAGCGGCGATGTTCAGCGGCAACTCGTTGCTCAGGCCATGGTACAGGTCTATCGCGTCATGGCGCATGTCGCGGACTATGCCACGTGACCGCCATGCGGCCGCGCTCTCCATGAAGCGTGGGTGGCGCACCATGAACCGGACTTGCGGAAATGTCTTGATGCGTGTGAGCCGGGGATTGTCGGTCATGCGCGGTGTATAGACGAACAGTTCCTCGCCCTTGCGAGCCGACGCTGCGAGCTGCTCGATGACGAGCCGCGAGTAGTTGCCCAGTCCCGTATTGTTGCACACGGCGCGTTTGCCGTCAAATCCTATTTTCATTGCTGTCCCGTTTTGTTCCCCAAAGTTAGTCATATTCTCGCCGCTTTCCAAATCGTGTTGTTTGTGGGCGAAAAACCGTCTTCGAGCGGCGCGTATTTGCCGCCGGCTGCCCGGCTGGGTGCGAATGTGACGCTCTCGCGGCGGTTAATTGGTTTTTGTATGGGTGCAATGCTATTGTATTCAGGTGATTGCGTCGGTTTTGAACACCTGCTCTGTTTTTGTTCAGATAATTTGCGGAACAGGCTTTTCTCGGCGTTGTCCTCTTTTCCTCTCGAGTAATAGTGCCGTTTTCGGAAAAATTGCTATATTTGCCAGCCTAATCAGCGCGGATGCCCGTGACAGGCGTCCGTCAAAATTTTTTGTCTATGATAGAGTTTATGACGGAGGGTGTTGAAATGCCCTCGCTCGATGAGGAACGCATTGCGCGGTGGATTGATGCCGTGGCGCGTGACCATGGACTTGGGGTGGGGCAGGTGACTTACTGCTTCTGTGACGACGAGTATATACTCGCTGCCAACCGACAGTTCATCGGACACGCCTATTATACGGATGTCATTACTTTCGACTACGACCACGACGGCGTTATCAGCGGCGATGTCCTCATCTCGCTCGACACCGTAGCATCCAACGCCGAGAAGTTCGGTGTGACTGCGGATAACGAGTTGCTGCGCGTCATCATCCACGGGGTGCTTCACCTCTGCGGCATAGACGACAAGGGGCCTGGTGAGCGTGAAATCATGGAAGCTGAAGAGAACAAGGCTCTTGAAGTGTATTCAACTCTCTGACGGCAAGCTGATATGCGTTTCGATTTCGATGTCATAGTGATTGGCGGCGGTCATGCCGGATGCGAAGCGGCTGTTGCTGCTGCGCGTATTGGTGCGGCGACGTTGCTTATTACCGCCGACATGAACCGTGTGGCGCAAATGTCCTGCAATCCTGCCATAGGAGGTATCGCCAAGGGTCAGATTGTCAGGGAAATAGATGCGCTTGGCGGTATGACGGGCATTGTGACGGACCTTTGCTCGGTTCAATTTCGCATGCTTAACCGCTCCAAGGGTCCCGCTGTGTGGTCGCCGCGTGCGCAGTGCGACCGTACCAAGTACATTGACGTGTGGCGGCAGATACTTGACCGTACTGACAATCTCATGCTATGTCAAGACATTGTGAATGAACTTGTTGTCGAGGATATGCATGACGGACGCAAGTGTGTCAGGGGTGTTGTGACCGCTCTTGGCGTGCGTTTCAACGCCCCGAAAGTCATACTCACTGCAGGCACGTTCCTTAATGGGTTGATGCATTTCGGCGAGCAGCAGATACCCGGTGGGCGCATCTCCGAACAGTCCAGCCATGGTCTGACCGAGCAGCTGAAGGCTCTCGGTTTCAACGCAGACCGCATGAAAACAGGCACGCCGGCACGCATCGACGGCAGGACGGTAGACTACTCTCTCGCTGTGACGCAACAAGGTGATGACGCTGTCGAAGAAACAAATGTGCGAGTATCTCGCCCAGGTCTTGGCTCGTCTGGAAAGGTGTTGGTTAACAGGGATTTCCACAAATTTTCCTTCCTGCCTGAGATACAGCGCACACTCGCTCCGCGTGACTGCTATATAGTCCATACCAACTCCGAGGTGCATGAGATATTGAGGTCTTCGCTCGACCGCTCCCCGCTGTATAACGGCCAGATTAAAAGCATAGGTCCTCGATATTGCCCCAGCATTGAAACTAAAATTGTCACTTTCGCTGATAAGGATAGCCACCAGCTGTTTCTCGAACCAGAAGGTGAGACAACCTGTGAGTTTTACGTCAACGGTTTCTCGAGTTCGCTGCCGTGGGATGTTCAGGTTGAAGCCTTGCAGCACATACCGGCTCTCGCGGACGTGCAGCTGTACCGTCCTGGCTATGCCATAGAATATGACTTTTTCGACCCCACACAGTTGACGCATGATTTGCAGACCAAACAGGTCAGCGGTCTTTATTTCGCAGGTCAGGTGAATGGCACTACCGGCTATGAGGAGGCGGCGGCGCAAGGACTGATGGCGGGCATCAATGCCGCTCGGTCGTTGCATGATTTGCCTCCTGTCGTACTTGGGCGCGACCAGGCATATATAGGTGTACTTATCGACGACCTCGTGACCAAAGGCGTTGACGAGCCGTACCGCATGTTTACTTCGCGAGCCGAATACCGCATATTGTTGCGCCAGGACGATGCGGACCTGCGATTGACTCCGCTTGGGCATGAAATGGGGCTTGCCTCAGACCGCCGCTTTTCATTGATGCTTTCCAAACGAGATGAGCGCGACCGGTTGATAGGGTGGTGCTCCGAGTTTTCTGTCAAGCCTACAGATGCGGTCAACGCGCTTTTCGAGTCTATTGGCTCGTCTTGTCTTGCAGGCGCAGTGCGCCTTGTCGAGCTGCTGAAGAGGCCGCATGTGGATTTGCAGATGCTTGCGAAAGCTGTGCCGGCTGTTAAGGCGCGGCTGCAAGAGCTGCCCGATGACCGTCGCGAGGAAATCATTGAGGCTGCGGAGATACTTGTCAAGTATGAAGGATATATACAGCGCGAGCGTGAACTTGCCGACAAGATGACCAGGCTCGACTATGTCGCGCTGAAACCTGACACCGACTACGAAGCCATTACGTCACTCTCCACTGAGGCTCGGCAGAAATTATCGCGCATCCGGCCGGCGACAATAGGGCAGGCCTCTCGCATCCCTGGGGTGTCGCCCGCAGATGTCAGCATTCTGCTGCTGTTGATGAACAGGTAACTGTCCGCGAACACAGCTGGTTACAGGCTGATTGTTCCACGTGGAACAAATTGAACTGAATAAAAACAATCACACAATATCGAAGTTATGAAAATAGAAGACCTCAAAGCCATCATCCGTGATGTGCCTGATTTCCCCTCAAAGGGAATCATGTTTCGTGACCTGACCACAATGATTAAAGACGGCGACGCTCTGCGCATCATGGGGCGTGCGGTTGCCGACCTGTATCGTGACAAGGGCGTGACTAAGGTCGTTGGCATCGAGTCTCGCGGTTTTATCGGTGGCTCTATCGTTGCATACGAGCTCGGCTGCGGCTTTGTTCCCGCCCGCAAACCAGGCAAGCTGCCCTCTGTGACAATCAAAAAGGCATACGCCAAGGAGTATGGCGTTGACACCATCGAGATGCACAGCGATGCCATCAACGAAAATGATGTCGTGTTAATACACGACGACCTCCTCGCGACCGGCGGCACCATGGCGGCTGCCTACGAACTTGTCAAGAGCATGAACCCCAAGAAGGTCTATATCAATTTCATCGTTGAATTGACCGATTTGAAAGGACGCGACAACCTGCCAAAAGACTGCGAGGTTTCGTCGCTGCTTAAGTATTGAAAAGACGAAAATCCCGATTAAATCGGGCGTTTAGAGTTTGTTGTAACCTTTCGGACAGGTACTTTTGCCGCTTGAATTTCCACGGTTGATGCCTGTCCGATTTTTCAATACAAATCTCATAGCTGCTTGATATGGAAGAGGATGCGAATGTTTCACGTGAAACATCTAATGTCTCGAATCTTGTCGATGTCGGTCGTGTTGTCGATGAAATCGGCGGGTTTTCTCTCGATATAGTCCCCGACCGCACTGTCGAGGATATACGCGAGAACCGCCCTGGCGAGAACCTCCGCCGCAAGATACTGTCCCTGCCTGAATCTCCTGGGGTGTACATGTATCTCAACCGCGACGGCAAGGTGATTTATGTCGGCAAAGCCAAGCGATTGAAACGGCGTGTAAGTTCGTACTTCAACCGCATCCACAGCGTATTGCGCACGAATCTGCTGGTGCGGAATATCGTCGATATGCGTTTCATCGTCGTTGCAAGCGAGGAAGAGACTCTGCACCTCGAAAACGCAATGATCAAGGAGTATTCTCCCCGGTACAATGTCCTGCTCAAGGACGACAAGTCTTATCCATGGATTGTGCTAACAGCCGAAATGTACCCGAGGGTGTTCCTGACGCGCGAGCATGCCGAAAAAGGGCGGTACTTCGGCCCGTACACCAACGTCGCTTCTGCTAAAACAGTGCTACAGCTGATACGCGACATATATCCGCTGCGCAGTTGCTGCCATGCGATAACGCCCGATGTAGTCCGCCGTGGCAAGCTGCGCCTGTGCCTGGACTATCATATCGGCAAATGCGGCGGCGCGTGCCAAGGGCTGATAGGGGAGGCGGATTACGCAGGCACCGTTTCATCGGTGCGCAAGATTCTCGGCGGCGGAACAGTGGAGCTGGAGCGTATGTTGCAACAGCAGATGAACGACCTCGCAGCGGAAATGCGCTTCGAGGAGGCTGCCGAGGTCAAGGAGAAATATCAGCTTGTCAAAAAATACAATGCCAAGAGCGTAATCCCGATGGCGGAAAACGGCGATTTCGACATATTCGGGTACGTAGAGGATGAGGACGGCCGCAGCGCATACGTCAACTTCATTCATCTGCACAACGGTGCGGTCGTTCAGAGCCTGAACTTGGAATACCGCCGCCGCCTCGAGGAACAGGGCGCGGAAATTCTGTCGATGGCAGTGTCGGAAGTGTCGCGCCGTTTCGGACGTGAGTTCGCGAAAGTGATCGTGCCGTTTCTCCCTGACGTGGAGTTTGGGGGAGTGACATTCACTGTGCCGCAGCGGGGTGCAATGCGCGGTATACTCGGTGTAGCCGAGAAGAACGCACGTCAGTATATGGCCGACAAGATAAGGCAGGCCGAGAAACTCAATCCCGACACCGCCGTGGAGCGGCTCATGGAGAGAATGAGGGCGGACTTTCGCCTCAATGTACAGCCGCGCCACATTGAGTGCTTTGACAACTCGAATATTCAGGGTACGAACCCCGTAGCAAGCTGCGTCGTGTTCCGCAACGGCAAGCCGAGCAAGAAGGATTACCGACATTTCCTCATCAAGACCGTTGTCGGTGCAGACGATTTCGCCTCTATGAAAGAGGTGCTGCACCGCCGCTATTCGCGTATGATGTCTGAGGGGGAGAGCCTCCCCGACATGGTGGTCGTCGATGGCGGCAAGGGGCAGCTTAGCGCGGCTGTGGAAGCGTTTGACGAGATGGGAATACGCGGTCAGGTGGCGCTCGTCGGCATCGCTAAACGCCTCGAGGAGATATATTTCCCCGGCGACTCGTTCCCGCTGTACATAGACAAGAAAAGCCCCTCTTTGCGAGTGGTGCAGCATCTGCGCGACGAGGCTCACCGTTTCGGCATCACCCACCACCGGTTGCGCCGTTCCAAAGGGCAGGCCGTCAGCATGCTCGATACGATCCAGGGCATAGGCCCGGCGACGGTGACACGGCTCATGCGCCGCTTCAAGAGCCTGAAACGCATACGCGAGGCATCGCTTGATGAATTGGCGTCCGAAATAGGGCAGTCTAAGGCCAAGCTCGTTCATGATGCCCTCGCCATAGCAACTTGATAGGTGCTATAGTGTTGATATATAAACGATTATTGCGTAATTGGCGAGAATGACGGAATGAACTGTATGCCTAAAACGGAGGCTATTCTGATGAAACTTGAAAGCTGTATGTCTGTCTTGCCTCGTTCTACCCTGGCGATGTAACTCTGCTTGCGCCCCAATTTTTCAGCTACTTGTTTTTGGGTGAGTTTGAGTTCTCGCCGGCGGTCACGAAGTATTTGCCCATAGAACCAGGCCAACGCTTCTTCATGGAACTTTTCTCTGGATTCAGAACCGATTTTTCCGAATTCCTCGTCCAGTTGCTTGTTGAAGGTATTTAGTTTCTTCAGCTTTTCAGGGTCTAATTGTCTCATAACTCAAATTTTTCTAAGATTGATAATGCGCGGATGATTTGCTTGTCGTAGTCCTTGGACGATTTTTTGAGAAAGCCGCTTAGTAAGATTATATTGGTTGCTTCAATGACGTTTTCTTTGTCTGTTGCAAACAATATTGTGCGATATTCGTTTGTTCCGACAGAAACACGCATTTCGTATAGGTCTGTGTCTTGAAGGTGCTTGACGAATTTGGTGGGTATGTTGTAGATGCTTGTAATGACATCGATTACATACTTGAATTTCGTCTGCACCTTGTCGGACAATGAGTTGAAGAACTCTTCAAACTGTGGTGTTCTGTATATAGTCCTTATTCGTTGTTGGATGGTGTCATCGCATTTCACGATGCAAAAATAATCAATTAGTCATATTTGTGCAATAGGCAGACTCGAAAAAATGCCAATCGCGTGTGCCGGAGGAAAGATGGAGTTAATTGAATTAGCTATTCATTTTTTGGTGCATTTGTAATGCATTGAAAATTAGCGTGTTTGTTATTTTGAGCAATAGCTTTGATTGTGGTGTCTTGGATTTGATTGGGATTGTGGGGATTTTGTACATTCGATAATTCTGGCTAAATTAGCGTTCTAATAGTAGGGGGATGCAGCCGGCGGTGAGCGTCAGAGGGTGTGTCCGTCGAGTGATTATTCTAATACACAGTTAGTTATGAAAGAAAAGGACAAGATGGGGGCAAACCGCCACCGTATGCGCAAGAATGAGGTTCAAAACCTCGTCTTGGAGTTTTTGCAGCACAACCCCAACCAGGCCTTCAACTATAAGCAGATAGCATACGGCATCGGAGCTACCCAGCGTTCCAACAGGATAGATGTCATTAATATACTCGACGCGCTGACCGCCGCCGGCGAAATCATCGAGGTGAGCCTCGGCCGCTACAAGGCGAAAGCTAACCGTGGCACGGAGAGCGTCGGCTATTTCGTGCGCCGCAGCAACGGCCGCAATTCTGTCATCGTCGATGACGAGAGCATATTCGTGGCAGAGCGCAACTCCATGCACGCCCTCAACGGCGACAAGGTCAGGGTGGTCGTCTCCGCCTCACGGCGCGGACAAGACCCCGAAGCTCGCGTGGTGGAAATCATCGAGGCCAAGGATCAGACATTTGTAGGCGAGGTCAAGATAGATGACAACAATGTAGCCGTGCTGGTGCCGGACTCGAAGTTCCTCGCCGCAGACATCCTCATACCGCGCTCCAAGCTGCACGGCGCAAAGGACGGCGACAAGGCAGTGGCTCGCATCGAGAAATGGCGCGATGACGAGATGACACCGCGCGGCGTAATCGTGGATGTTCTCGGCAGGAAAGGGGAGAACAACGCCGAGATGCACGCCATACTTGCCGAGTACGGCTTGCCCTACCGTTATCCGCAGGCTGTTGAGAAGGCTGCCGACAAGATAGATGCCGGCATTACCGACGAGGAAGTGGCGCGGCGCGAGGATTTCCGCCAGGTCGCGACATTCACCATCGATCCGCGTGATGCCAAGGACTTTGACGATGCCCTCTCCATACGCCAGTTGGACAACGGCAACTGGGAAGTGGGCGTGCATATCGCCGACGTGACGC
>SAMEA104315438__coassemble_988_pt1 | contig 13746 bp, 16 predicted proteins | sample SAMEA104315438__metabat2_high_PE_015 | metagenome-assembled genome bin SAMEA104315438 (sample SAMEA104315438) | gut metagenome | biome: Monkey gut; feature: monkey-associated habitat; material: faeces | place: China | collected 2013 | reverse complement strand
AGGACTATCTTCGCGACTTGCTCCTGTCTGCTAAATTTTGATGCGGTTGCCCTGTCATTTCTGCGGTTCGTGCGTGCATTAGGGTGTTTGTAAGTTGCTGATATACAAAAAAGAAAAGCCAGTCCCTTTTCCCAAAGGAACTGGCCATAACCTTAATCTTAATTTAATACTATGAAAAACACCTTGCAAAATTATTGATAATTCTCGGATGTGCCAAATTTTTCGGGAGAAAAATTCGATAAAAATTCGCAGCCGCCTCATGAAGTCGTAGCTCAGCTGCCTCCTCGGAGTACTCTGAGAACTCCGAGATCTCTGATTTTGGCTGTCTTATGGTCGGTTGTGTCTGGGCGGTATCGTCACTTGGTGACGGTGATGTGGAAGCAAGGTGTTTTTATTTCGTATTTTACCATACATCGTTCTTCGCGGCGCAGCTCAAACAGCACCTCGGCAAGGATGACCTTCAGCCGTGCCTGATTGACGGGCGTTGCGCCCGGGTCGTCGAAAAACTTGTTGTAGGCAATGTCGAATGTAGTGGCGAATTGGTGTGCGGACTGCGCTGTCGCGTTGCGGTTCACGCGGCGCAGCTTCTTGACGGCATCAGGCGTGCGCAACAGGCTTGTGATGCGCAGCCGGTAGCCGTGGATGCCCTGTGCCTTCATGCGGTCGGCAAACCGCTTGCCAATTTCGTTGAGCAGGTCAGCGGCGCGAGGCACAAGAAACGGCACCGAGTGCGTCAGCGTATCTACACGGTAAAGCTGCGTGTTGGTGATTTTGACTATCGGCGCGGACGTGAAATAAGACATGCCGATGTCCTCGATGGGCTGGATGCCGTATTTCATGGCGAAAGCGAGCTGATACCTGTTGCTGTCGTTGAATACTTCGCGGTATGGGGCATCGCGTAGCGACGTGTAGGGGAATGGGGGCATGACCGCCCGCATGGTGTCGGGGAGTACATTTTCGGTCATTGTCCCTGTAACCGGCTCGTCGTCGAGCGGGGTGGGGTCCGGCGCGGCAAAATCCTCAAGGCTGGTTCGTACCGAATCCATGATGGACGACCCGCTGCCGCATGAAGCGGCGGCGGCAAGCGCAGCGATGGCGAGTATCGGCAGCAGTCTTTTCAAGTGTGTATATGCCTGGTGGTTGTCCTGTGCTTTGCGGCGGTGTCAGCGTATGCTCCACTCTGCGCCGTTCTTGGTGTCTTTGATTTCAAACCCGAGTTCGGTGAGTTTGTCACGGATCAGGTCGGAGGTTGCCCAGTCCTTGGCAGCCTTGGCTGATGAGCGTATGTCGAGCAGCAGGTTGACTGCGCCCTCAAATGCCTTTTCTGTCTTGGGGTCTTCCGCAGCTTCGTTGTTGCGTATGCCCAGCAGTTCGAACAGGAACGTGTCGAACAGGCGGCGCAGACGCTCGATGTCGTCGGCGGAGAGGGTAGTGGAGCCGTCTGTGGCATCGTTGATTACCTTTGATGCCTCAAACAGGGTGGCGATGACCATCGGGGTATTGAGGTCGTCGTCCATTGCCTCGTAGCAGCGGGCCTCGTAGTCGGGCAGTTCAACCGATGATTTCTCAGAGGGCTTGATGCGTTGCTGCAGACGCTGGTAAGCGGCGAGTATCTTCTGCAACGCCTTCTCGGCGGCCTGCAACGCTTCGTTTGAGAAATCGACAGTGCTGCGGTAGTGCGCCTGAAGGACGAAGAAGCGTATCACCATGGGGGGATACGGCTGTTCGAGGGCGGGGTGGCTGCCGTCGAAGAACTGCTCGAGGGTGATGAAGTTGCCGTATGACTTGCCCATCTTTTTGCCGTTGATGGTGATCATGTTGTTGTGCATCCAGTAGCGCACCGCCTCGTGTCCCTGTGCGGCGACGCTCTGCGCTATTTCGCACTCGTGGTGGGGGAACATGAGATCCATGCCGCCGCCGTGTATGTCGAAAGTCTCGCCCAGGTATTTTGTGCCCATGACCGAGCACTCGAGGTGCCAGCCGGGGAAGCCCTCGCTCCAGGGCGACGGCCAGTGCATGATGTGCTCGGGGCTTGCCTTCTTCCAGAGGGCGAAGTCGAGAGGGCAACGCTTCTCGTCCTGTCCGTCGAGCTCGCGTGTAGTACTGAGCAGGTCGTCGATGTTGCGTCCCGAGAGCTTGCCGTAGGGGTGGGTGGCGTTGTATTTTCGCACGTCGAAATATACAGAGCCGCAGCTCTCGTATGCGAAGCCCGCATCGAGGATTTTCTTGATATACTCGATTTGCTCGATGATGTGGCCTGAAGCGTGCGGCTCTATGCTCGGCGGCAGTACGTTGAGAGCCTCCATGTCGCGGTGGTAGCTGTTCAGGTACATCTGCACTACCTCCATCGGCTCGAGCTGTTCGAGGCGTGCCTTCTTGGCGACCTTGTCCTCGCCCGAGTCCGCGTCATGCTCGAGGTGTCCTACGTCGGTGATGTTGCGCACATATCTGACCTTGTACCCCAGGTGTTTCAGGTAACGGAACAAGATGTCGAAAGTCACGGCCGGGCGGGCGTGACCCAGGTGGGCGTCGCCGTATACGGTCGGGCCGCAGACATACATGCCTACATGTCCGGGGTGAATGGGCTTGAACGGCTGCTTGGTGCGAGCCAGCGAATTGTAGATGGTGTGTTCCACGGTCGGTGAGGATAAGTAAGGGGGTTGAAAATCTGCCGGTGCGCAGACGGCGTGCCGCCGGCGCACCGGACGTTTATTGGGTAGGTTTGATTAGTTTGCGTTGGGGTTGCCGTTTGTGCGGGGCTTGATTTCGCCGAAAGTGGTCTCGTACTTCTTCACGTTGTCAGAGAGGGCGAAAAGGAGCTGCTTGGCGTTTTCCGGGGTCATCATCACGCGGCTAACCACGGGAGCCTGGGGCATGCCGGGAGCGGCGAAGATGAAGTCGATGAGGAACTCGTTGGGCCCGTGACCGATCATGGCGAGGTTGCTGTATTTGCCGTCAGCCATTTCGGGACGGAGCTGGATCTGGAGCTTTTGTTCTTTGTTGTTTTCCATTTTGATAGTTGTTGTCGGCGTTAGCCGGGGTGTTACTTTGTTTGCAGGTGCGAAGATAGTCAAAATCCGCGACCCCCGCAAATAAAAATGCTGTGACTGCTGACTGGGCTCTGATTATCAACCTCAAGCGGCAAAAGCGAAGACAGCGCTATTGTCCCCATGCATAGCTGCCAAACCAGTCGAAGTCTGCCAGAAGTCGCCAGTATGAGTCGCTCCAGGCATACTTGCGGTACTCTTCGGGCGTGTCTTCGAAATTGTCTGTTGCGAGGATGTCCTTGATGAACAGGATGCGCCTTTTGATGTCGAAACCTCCTATGCCGCTTGTGTCGGCATGGCTTTTGGCAATGCAACGCCAGAGCCGGCGTACCTCCTTGTAAGTGTCTTCGTTGAGCAAGTCAACCGTCTTCTTCCATGAAGGCTCTTCGGGGTAAACGTACATTGCTCCGCTTTTGCTGTCATATCTGACACGGTTTTGCGCTTCGGGCATGAGCATTAGCGGTGTCAGGTATTCGTTTCCCCGCCGGCCGTTGCAGCAGCAACCGTCGCTCACTTCGTCAAACTTGCCGTTGCATGACACAAGCAGGTTTGTGAGTGCAATGGTATGCGGCATCTTGGGCGTATGTGCAATTTCTTTTTTTGAGGAGAACTGCCGCAGGGCGAAGTCTTTTGTCAGCTCGACACTGTCGGCGAGCAGCGGGACGCAGCTTGTGTAGCGGGTGAACTGCTCACGCTCGGTCGCTGCGTCCATGTTCCTGGGGATAATATGCTCGATGTTTGACTTGCCGAGTCTCCTCATGCAGTAACAGCACCGTCCGCCCTGTTGGCTGGCGAGCAGATGCTCCCAGCCAGCAAGGCCTTTGCGGTATTTTCTGCCAGAGAAACTCTTGTACAGCTCTTCAGAGCCGATGCGAGGGTGAAACTCTCGCGTCTCCTCGTCAAAACAGTCTTGCAGGAACAGCCTGTCCGCGCTTTCCGTGGAGTGCAGACGGCTGTCTGTCTTGTCAATGTACATCATATTTTGCGGCCTTTCCGTTGATGTCATTCAGGACTGCCGCGTCTCCGTGTACGATGTCAACTATCCTGCTGTAAACGGCTTTGGCTTCTGCTTTCAAGTCCATTGACAGGTACGACAGGTACAAGTCCTCGAGTTTGCGCAGGTCATCGTTTCTTGCCGGGGCATCCATGAAATCTCGCAGCACGGCATTGTAGTCCACACCGATGAGGTTGGGCAAGGCTGTCGGGCGTTCTGCCCCCACGGTCATTGCGAGCACTTGGTTGTCAAGCTCTTCCGATGTGTTGGTGTTGGAAACGACTGAGGCGGAGTGTGTCGAGACGATGAACTGCACGCCCGGGAAAACAGCGGTGAAGCATCCCAATACAGCCTGTTCGACAGCCGGGTGCAGATGCAGGTCGATTTCGTCGATTATTGCAATGCCTGACGGCTCTGCACCCTTGTTGAGAATGTATGAGCGATACGCCATGTCGATTACGATAGAATAGAGCCTCCTGTAACCGGCGGGCAGGTCTTGCAGCAGGGCTGTCTGGCCGTTTCCGAATGTTATGGCGAGTTTGTAGCCGTCGGGTGTCTGGACGGATGTGAAATAGTCAATGCCGAACCCTTCGTACTGCACGCCTTTCAGCTGTGCGATGAAGCGAGACAGTTTGCCCTGGACATACTCTATTTCCTCTTTTAGAGGCTTCATGACGGCCTCGATGCGGTCACGCTCGGCCAGCAACCGCCGGTATTCCGGGTCTTTTGCGAGCATGTTGGCAGGTGCGTTTTTTTCTTTCGCGAAGACGGCGTTCTCGGTTTTTGCAGCTGGAGCGTATAGCGGTTGCAGCTTGGCTATGCGGCTGCAGAGCCTCGCTTCCCAGATTGCAGTGCATGAGGTCTCGTCGTCCCACTGGTAGTAGCCGAAATTGCGGGGCATCTCGTCCATGTTTATTGCATTGAGGGCAGCTGCTGTCACCCGGGAATAGACGTGCGGGTAAGAGTCGGAGTAATAAGCCAGCAGCGGCCATGCCTCCCCTCCTTTGACTGCTGAAGTCAATGTAGTGAAAGCCTCTTTGTAGCGCGAGGGGTAGAGCGAGCTGCCCGACTGGTTGCGTTTGTACAGTTCCCATGTCAGAGGCTTGTCCCCGAAGTGTCCGGAGACTTTTATGCTCGCCTCAGCGGAATATTCGCGGCTGTCGCTGTCGAAGTGGAAGTCCGCCGGCGCAAATCCGCGTACATTGAGGGAGCTGTTGCCGGCAGAAATGAAGTCTTTGCCGAGTGACTTGTCGGTTGAAAATATGAAGCTCAATGCCTGGGCAATGGCGTGTATGAGTGTGGACTTTCCTGCGCCGTTGCGTCCTATCAGGATGTTTGCCTTAGGACGCAGCGAGGCTTCATAATGGTTGAAGCACCGGAATCCTTTGATATGTATATTGTCGATACGCATAATGTCTCTTTTTCGTCAGGGCTGGGTGGTCATGATGCGCTTCACCTCGTCCACGCCGTTGATAGCGCGGATGTGGCTGATGATGTGCTGCAGCTCGTCGAATGAGTGCACCGACAGTGTTATGTGGCAGTCCACGATGCCGTCGGTGGTCTCGGTGTTGAACGAGTGCATGGTCAGGTGCAGCGTGTCGGTGATGCAGGTCACCATGTCGATGAACAGGTGGTAGCGGTCCACGGCGCGGATGTACAGGTGCACGGGGTATAGCGTTTCATCAGCGTCAAACTTGACCGACACGATGTTCTCGCCGTGCTGCGACGAGAGCTTTATCGCCACGGCGCAGTCGCGTTTGTGGACGGTCATTATGCCGTCGGGGTTGTCGCTGTTCTTGTAGCCTATGACCTCTTCGCCGGGTATTGGGTGGCAGACGGGGCAGCGGTCGAATTTCGGGCGTGCGCTGTGCGCCAGCCACGCCTTGATGGCTTTGCGTGCGTGGTATGTCACGGCATGGTTTAGCCAGTCACGCTGCGGATGACAGTGCGCGTCGGTGAATATCTCCACCACGTCGCCACGGTGCAGCCGCGCCTTGATAGAGGCGAGCTGCCCGTTGATGCGTGCGTATTGCGCATGTTCCCCCAGCTCGGTGTGTATTTCGTATGCCAAGTCCAGCACGCACGCCTTCTGCGGCAGTATGACGGGGCGGCCGTGGGGGGTGAACGCCATGATGTCGTCGTTGTAGAACGAGGCGACGACATTGTCGATGAAGTCCTCCGAGGGTGTGTTATTGATTTCGCGCAGCACGTCGCGGAACTTCTCTATCCACCTCCGCACATTGTCCACATGTCCGTCGCCGAGGCAGCCGACCTGTGACTCGTGCACCATCCTCTCGGAGCTGATGTGTATCTCCTGCCAGCGGCCGAAGTCGGCGAGCAGTTTGAGGTGGAAGCTCTGGTATCCGTTTTCCTTGGGAGAGTCTATGTAGTTGGCTATCTCTCCGGGCTTTTCCTTGAATCGGTCTGTGAGGAGCGAGTATATCTGCAGCGTCATCTGCTTTTCGGTCATCCCCTCGGGCGTGCGGAATATTATCTCGGTGAAATGGCGGTATTTGAGGTGGTGGAAGTCCTCGCTGTGCTTCTTCATCATGCGCCACAGGCTGTATGGGCGGCGGTATTCCACCTTGACCTCCACGCTGATGCCGTTGTCGGCGAGGTGCTGCTGCACCTGCTGCGAGAACTTCGCGAGCCTTTCGCGCTGGAACTCGTGGTCGCGGTCGATGAGGTCGGTTATCTCCTCGTATTCATGCGGGCAGCGGAAACGGAAGCTGAGGTTCTCCAGTTCGGTCTTGACGTTGTACAGGCCGAGGCGCGTAGCGAGCGGAGCGTAGAAATAGTCGGTTTCGCCGGCTATCTTCATCTGCTTGTCAGGCGGCATGGAGGCGAGGGTGCGCATATTGTGCAGCCGGTCGGCGAGCTTTACCATTATGGGACGCACGTCACGCCGCATCGCGTCGAGCATTTGCTTGAAGTTGTCCACCTGCTTGGACATCAGGTACTTGTTCTTCTTGCTCTTGGTGACGGCACCGACCAGAAACGCCACGTCCGCGCCGAACAGCTTCTCTATCTCATGTATGGAATGTGGCGTGTCCTCTACTACATCGTGCAGGAACGCGGCGATGACGCAGTTTACGTCGAGCTGCAGCTCGCGAGCCGCTATCGTCGCGACCGCGATAGGGTGCAGTATGTACGGTTCGCCGGTCTTGCGCCGTTGCGGGGCGTGCGCGTCGCGTGCCATCTCGAAGGCATCGCGCAGCCGTTGCATGTCTGCCTCAGACGTTCGCGGCTTCATGATTGAGAAGACCTCTTCGGCGCGTTCCTGGATGAGTTTGGAGTAGTCTGTTTCCATGTCAAGTAGAGAGTTATATTATTGATGCTGTCCGGATACGGGAATTTCCCCGTAATCAATACAAAATTACGAATTATCCTCGACAATACGCCTCGAGGCTGTGAAATTTTTTCCAGTTTCCGGGCTGCTGTGGCGGCGGCGGAGGTTGTGCTGTCGCGGAAAAATCATTAATTTTGCAATATGATTGACAGTGTGAATGTTAGTGTGAGGGAACACACGCTGCCTCGTGAGGCGAGCATACGCGAGGCGTTGCGGCGGCTGAACATGCTGCCCGGTAGCCGCATGACGCTTTTCGTGACCGACGGCGCGGGGCGTGCCTTGGGGTCGCTGACCGACGGCGACATACGCCGTGCGCTGCTGCGCGGCGTGGATACAGGCGCGAGTTGCGCCGAGGCCATGCACGCGGATTTCCGCCGCCTGGGCGAGGGCGATGACCTTTTTGATGGTGTCGCCGGGCTGCGCTCGAGCGGCATAAACCCCGTCCCGGTGGTTGACAGCGAGGGGCGGATTGTCCGTATTCTCGACCTGTCGCGTGTATGCGCCATGCTGCCGCTTACCGCCGTCCTTATGGCTGGGGGACGAGGCGAGAGGCTGCGCCCGTTGACCCTCGAGACCCCGAAACCGCTGCTGAAAATCGGCGGAAAACCGATAATCGACTACAACGTTGACGCGCTGATGCGCAACGGCGTGGAGGATATTTATGTCACCGTAAACTATCTCAAAGAGCAGATAATCAGTCATTTCAATGAGCGTGGCGACGGCGTGCGCTGCATTGCCGAGCAGAAGCGTACCGGCACATTCGGCTCGCTGTCGCTTGTGCCGCGTCCGCGACACGAGAATGTCCTGGTGATGAACTCCGACCTGCTGACCAATATCAGTTTTGAGGCCATGTACCGCCGGCATATAGAGACACGGGCTGCGCTGACTATGGCTGTCGTGCCGTACAATGTCAGTGTGCCGTTTGCCATAATCGACACGGAGGGCGATGCGGTCACGGGGCTGCGCGAGAAGCCGGTCTACAACTATTTTGCCAACGCCGGCGTATACATACTCCGCAGCGAGCTGCTGTCGCGCATTGCTCCCGACGCATACCTCGACGCGCCGGACTTCATCGAGCAACTGATTGCTGACGGGCTGAAGGTGTCCTACTTCCCTATTGACGGCACATGGATAGACATCGGCTCGCCCGAAGATTTCGCCCGCGCCGAGCAGCACGCTGGCTTTTGACCTCCGAAAATGCCGAAAAATCAAATCTGGAGTTGCACCGCCGGTGACGACATTCATACACATTACACACATTAAAAAAGAATAACCCAATGGCAGAATCCAACTTTATAGACTATGTAAAAATCTTGTGCCGCTCGGGCAAGGGGGGCGCGGGATCGCGCCATTTCCACCGCGCCAAGTATGTCCCCAAGGGCGGGCCTGACGGTGGCGACGGCGGCCGTGGCGGACACATCTTCCTGCGTGGCAACCGCAACCTGTGGACGTTGCTCCACCTGCGTTACCAGCGGCATATATTCGCCACCAACGGAGAGAGCGGAGGCGCGGGCCGTTCCTTCGGGCGCGACGGCGAGGACCGTGTAATCGAAGTGCCTATAGGCACGACAGTGTTTGATGCCGATTCCGGCGAGTTCCTGTGCGAAGTCGTCGAGGACGGGCAGGTGGTTAAGCTGCTGCGCGGCGGCAAGGGCGGACTCGGCAACTGCCATTTCGCCACTGCCACCAACCGTACGCCGCGCTATGCCCAGCCAGGCCAGCCGGCGATAGAGAAGGCGGTGGTGCTTGAGCTGAAGCTGCTCGGCGACGTCGGCCTCGTCGGCTTTCCCAATGCCGGCAAGTCTACGCTGCTCTCGGCTATTTCGGCGGCTCGCCCCAAAATAGCCGACTATCCGTTCACCACCATGGAGCCGAGCCTCGGCATCGTCAGCTACCGCGTTTGTGATGGCCGACATTCCAGGCATCATCGAGGGCGCGAGCGAGGGCAGGGGGCTCGGATTGCGCTTCCTGCGCCATATAGAGCGCAACGCCGTCCTGCTGTTTATGGTCTCTGCCGACACGGCGAGCATCAAGGACGACTATCAGGTGCTGCTGCGCGAGCTGCGCGAGTTCAACCCCGAGCTGAACGACAAGAGCCGCGTGCTGGCGGTGACGAAATCCGACCTGCTCGACGACGAGCTGCGCGAGGCTCTGTCGCAGGAACTCCCCGATGACCTCCCGTGCTGTTCATTTCCTCAGTCACCGGCGACGGCCTGACCGAACTGAAAGACCTGCTGTGGCGCGAGATAAATTCCGAGCAGAACATGGTGGCTTCTACTATTACCCACCGCCCGCTCGATGTGCGCCACCGCGTGCAGGAGGAGGACGAGTTCATATTCGAGACTGAAGAGACGGACGACGATTTGGCGGATATGTCCGATGAGGAATGGAACGACGAGTTCTGGCAGGAGGAGTCGACGGTAAACCCCGACTGAAACACATTGCAAACACTCAAAACACACAATATAATATGAAACGAATGATTATGGCTTTGGCGGCAGCTCTTATGGTATGCTCCATACCCGCCAATGCGTTCAAGCTATCCGACCTGCTGGCTGGACTGAGCGGAAACACCGTGACTGACTTCATCGAGGGTGTGTTCTCCACCTCTGACATCACCGTCGCCGACATGGCCGGCGAGTGGACTGTTGACGGCTCTGCCGTCGCGTTCCAGAGCGAGAATTTCCTCAAGAAGGCGGGCGGCGTGGCTGCCGCTACCGCTGCTAAGGAGAAGCTCGACCCGTACTTCAAGAAATACGGTCTCACCGGCGGCGTGTTCACTATCGAGACTGACGGCACATTCTCATACCGTATGAAGCGTATGACCGTCCACGGCACTATCGTCAAGGAGAAGGACGGCAACTTCACGTTCCACTTCACCGCCCTCGGCGCACTCAACATCGGCAGCATGACCGCATACGTGCAGAAGACTTCGCAGTCGCTGGACATCATGTTTGACGCCACGCAGCTGAGTCAATCATGGATATTGCTGCCAAGTTCACCGGCAGCAAGCTGGCATCTGCGGCTGTGAGCATCCTCAACAGCTACGACGGAATGTGTGTCGGCTTCCGCACTCACCGTACCGGCAACGCGCAGTCGCAGCAGCAGAACGGCGGCGAGAGCGGCACGACTACTGTCGGTGGTTTCCTCAATGGCCTGTTCGGCGGCAATGCCGGCACATCCTCCTCGTCATTGTCCACGACGACCGACAGCAAAAGCTCCGGCAAGACAGCCACCAGCAAGACACCGACAGCTGCGTCTGAAGGCGGCAACAAAGATACCGGCAAGGGCAACAACAGCAATAGTAGCAACAACACAACCGGCGGCTCAATGAGCCTTGAAGACCTGCTCCGCCTCCTCGGCGGCGGTTCCGGCAAGTAGTCCCATTACGCAAGCAGCAAAAGCCCCGAGACTACACGGTCTCGGGGCTTTTGTTATATACACCGCCCGGCAGCTTCACAGCTCCAGCAAGCGAGGATTGAGCAGGAAGTCGTAAATGCTGATGGTCGTTATCCCGAACTCGCGTTCTTTATTGTTACAGCCGACAGATCGCTGTGGTTCAGCGATGCAAAAGTGTTTGCCAGCTTGTGCGGGTTTGTGAGGCTGCCGACTGTTGACGCGATGATGTCAAGCAGTGTTTCCATCTTTTCCTCGCGTGCTATGTTGTACCTGTCCTTTATGTCGCGCAGGTATGTCTCTTCAAATACCCCCTTCAGAAAAAAGAGGGGGGCTTCAGTCTTAGCCTTTGTGACTTATTTTAGCGCAGTCTTTGTGTGGTGCCTAAGAGAACTCAGGACAACAGATTACGCTATCCGCTGTGTGGCGTCACGGATATTTGCGCAGTGTTTTTGATTTTACAGAGAAATTGACTACCTTTGTGGTTCAGAACTATATAAATACTCAACCCAATCAATCGTTACGTCTATGGAAGACAAATGGTTTATACTCTACAACGGTCAGCAGGTAGGCCCGATGACCAAGGAACAGCTGCTCCACTACGGCCTCAACCCTAACTCGCAGGTATGGCGCGAGGGTATGCCGGCATGGGTGGCCGTGTACACACTGCCGGAGCTGATGTCGATGCTCCCGCAAAATACTCCCCACCCAGGCTCTGGCCCCATATACCCGCAGTCGCAGTACCCCAAGTCGAAGACAACAGCTGGCGTACTGGCAATCCTGCTCGGTGGTCTCGGCATACACTATTTCTACTGCGGCAAAGTCGGCGCGGGCTTCATCACCATTTTGTTGGCAATAGTCACGTTTGGTGTCTGGAATATCCTCACTTTGGTTCAGGGCATTATGATGCTCTCGATGACCGACCAGCAGTTCAACGACAAGTACGTAAACAATCCCAGCTTCTTCCCGCTGTTCTGATAAACAGACAGCCAGCAACTGCATAGGGTGCGTCACACAGATGATGCGCCCAATAGTTGTGTAACCGCACGGCAGTAAGGGGCGCTGCATACACAGATTCTCGGACGTACGCAGTGTGCGTCCCTGCATTTGCGGCAGGAGTGTCCGCTGTCGGAAATGCGGACAACTTTTCAGCGGATTTGAACAGTGAAAAACCGGGCTGGATTTGGGGATTACGGGGATTGTTGCTAAATTTGCCGATATTAACCGTAAACAATAGACTATGAATCTACTTTTGAGTCTGGTGCTCTCCCTTTTCATGAGCGCCGCAGCGACCCCGAGCAGCCCGCTCGTGCAGGAGTTCATCGAGGCTTCCAACACGGAGCTTGACGGACAGGGGTACGCAACCTATGAAGAGACGGCTGACGGGGCAGCCGTAGTGTATGTACTGTATATGGACGGCGACGAGACCGCCCTGGAGGACTATCCCGTTGATGCATTCCGCGAGCAGTATGTACAGACACTTCTTGAGGACGAGGACACAGCTGATGGCATTGCCGACCTGTTTGAAGAGGGCGTAAGCCTGGTCATCCGCCTGATGACTTCCGACGGCGCGTACATCGACATACCGTTCACCGCCGACGACTTCGAGTAATACATAGAACACACATATAACACACGACACTATGAATCTCAGTTTCTTAGTCAGCATCGTCCTGTCGATATTCATGGGCGTAGCTGCAACACCGACCAACGAGACCATCAGCGCATTCATCCAGGAGGCCAATAAGGAGGCCGGGCAGGAGCTCGTGACATACGAGGAGACACCTTTCGGCAACGCCGTGGTGTTCACTGTCAACATCCCCGGTGTCAGCGCAGCTGACCTTCAGGAGATGCCCTCCGACATGATGAAGCAGCAGTTTGTGCAGGGTCTGAAGAGCGACGGCGATTCCGCCGAGTTCATCAACGCGCTTGTCGAGGAGAAAACGAACATCATCATGCGTCTCGTCAGCGAGGACGGCGGCTCTCTTGAACTGTTCGTCACCCCCGCCGACCTGAAATAAGCACTGCACATACGTTTGTCAAAGCCATGTCACAGGACGGGCCGTTGCAAATAGATTTCACAGGCATCTTGCGTGCGCGGCTTGGCGCACGCAAGATGCGTTTCATTCCGCGCTTCCTGCTGCGAGCCGTCGAGCGGCTGATACGGCAGGAGGAGCTGAACGGAATACTGCGGCGCACCTACCCGCGCCGTGGAAGCGAGTTTGCAACCGCAGTGCTGCGCGACATGGAGGTGAGCATCGAGGTCAAAGGCGAAGAGAACATACCGCCGCAGGGGCGGTTCATTTTCGCCTCCAACCATCCGCTCGGCGGCATGGACGGCATATCGCTTATATCCGTGCTTGGCAGCCGCTACGGCGATGATGGCATACGCTTCCTGGTCAACGACATGTTGATGAATGTCGAGCCGCTGCGCGACGTATTCCTGCCTATCAACAAGTTCGGGGCGCAGGGGCGCAGGGCAACGGCGGAGATAGCAGAGGCATACGCTTCGGACAGGCAGATGCTCATATTTCCCGCCGGGCTGGTGTCGAGGCTTCAGCCTGACGGCTCGATACGCGACCTGACGTGGCACAAGGCTTTCGTAGCCAAGGCCATAGAATACGGGCGGGACATCGTGCCGGTGCGTTTCGACGCGCTCAATACGCGGCGGTTTTACCGTGCGGCGCGGTGGCGCAAGCGGCTGGGCATCGGCGTGAACCTCGAGCAGATACTGTTGCCTGACGAGCTGGTACGCGCACGGGGCAGCAAATACCGCATCATCTTCGGCAAGCCCATACCCGCAGCTACCCTGTCGGCAAGCGACAGGACGGCGGTACAGCTGGCCGATGACATAAAGGATATAGTTTATTCACTCGAATAACAACTGAACGACATGAGAAAAGTACAGATTAAGGTGAGCCACCTCGTGGCTGGCGCGCTCTCGGGCATCATCACGATGC
>SAMEA104315438__coassemble_987_pt1 | contig 13748 bp, 10 predicted proteins | sample SAMEA104315438__metabat2_high_PE_015 | metagenome-assembled genome bin SAMEA104315438 (sample SAMEA104315438) | gut metagenome | biome: Monkey gut; feature: monkey-associated habitat; material: faeces | place: China | collected 2013 | reverse complement strand
TGGCTGAAATGGCTGCTGCTCGCACTGCTGGCATTGCTCATGCTGTTGCTATTCTCATGGCTGTTCCCCAACTGCCGTGGCTGCACTCACACCGTCAACGGCGTGGCTGACCTCGACCGCGTCGTCACCGCGACAGGCGACACGATAGACAACAACGGCTATGCCAAGCCCATACCCCTCAACGACGGCAAGCTCCCTGACGGCGAAGCCATCGTCGCCCCCATACGCGGAGAGGACGGCAAAATGCCCAACATAATCCGCGAACCGGGCGTGCCGCCCATAATGGCAAACCGCCTGTTCCTCTTCCTCGAGGACGAAAGCGACAGCGTGGACGCGCTCGCGGCCGACTTCAAGAAGGCGTACCCCGACGACAAATACAGCATCGTCGGCTACGACCGCGACGTGAAGTCGCTCGTAATACAGATACCCGAAAACGAGCGCGACAACATACGCCAGACCATCAACCAGCGCATTCCGAACCACCGCTTCCTCGTCTTTGACGAGCAGATATACGAAATAAATGCAAGCGTGGGTGGCGGTCGCGACAGCAGCTCCAGCGGCGCGGCCAACGGCTGGCACATCGACGCAGTGCGTGCACGGCAGGGGTGGAACATCACCAAAGGCTCGCCCGAAGTCACCGTCGCTGTCGTTGACGACGGCATCGACGCGGGACACCCGATGTTCACCGGTCGCATCAAGGACGCATACAACGTCTACACGCAGAACAACCGGCTGAGCCACGGCGTAGGGCACGGCACACACACCGCAGGGCTTGCCGCCGGCTCGCTGCAATACCTCAGCCGCGGCGCAGCCGGCATCGCACCGGACTGCAAGCTGATGCCCGTACAGGTCGTTGACAACAGCGTCTGCCCGATGTCCGCCCTCGTGAGCGGCATCATATATGCCATACACAAGGGCGCAGACGTGGTCAACATATCCATAGCCCCGACGTTCCAAGGGCTCAACGCGCTCCCCGTAGAGGCGCAGCGCGAGATAATGGACTCGCAGTTCAAGAACGTCGAGAAGCTGTGGCTGCGCGTCACCAGGCTTGCCGCAAGCAAGAGGACAATCCTCGTGTTCGCTGCCGGCAACGACGACATCCTCTCCGGCATACCTCCCGAAAACCGCACACAGTCGGCTATAACCGTCGGCGCGGTTGACAGCCGCCTCTACCCCACAGACTTCACCAACTACGGCGTATGCACCGACATCTCCGCCCCCGGCAAAGGGATATACTCCGCATACCCCGTCGGCAGCTTCACCTGTTTCGACGGAACGAGCATGGCCGCGCCCATAGTCACCGGCACGATAGCCCTGATGAAGTCGCTCAAGAAAGACCTCACCGTAGAGCAAGCAAACAACGTCCTCTACCGCACCGGCGCGGACGTGTACGGCAACATGCCGCCCCTCGTGCAGGTAGACCGCGCCCTGGATGCCGTCCGCAAGGGGGACTTCAGCAAGCCCGCAAAACGGCAGATGCAGCCAGTGCCGCGTGACGCAATCGACACAGGCGGTTCTCCTGTATCCGGAGACGGCACAGGCGTGTACGCAGACACAGTGGTGCTTAAACCCATACGCAGAGGCACAATCGACGGCCCGATTGCCGACGGAACTGACCCAGGCACGACCGTTCCTGATGACAGCCGGGGACGGAAAGTGCGCGGACGCGACACAGAAGCTGCCCCGCCTGCCTCCGGCAACAACGGCAGCGACTACGACCGGATAAGAGAACTAATCGAATATTACGAACGGAAGATAGCAGAACTGAAAGGCCAGCTTCCTGAAAATCAGAACAACAGAAAAAAGAACAAGAAATGAACGAAAGACTGCAATTCTCATGGGGACACATCATCGCCTTCGTCGCGCTGATTGCCGTGAGCTACATATCATTCATGGGCATAACATACCTCACAGCTGGCAACTTCGTCGCCGCGCTGGCGGGCATGGCCATAATCGACATTCTCCTCATGCTCTTCTTCATCGGAGCACAGCAGATGAAAGCCTCCGGCGAACACATCAACCGCAAGATCATATTCGAGCGCATATTCATCTTCGGCTCGCCGATAGTCTTCATCGCAGCAATGATGCCCATGTCGCACTTCTGGACCGTCAAGAGCAACGAGACACAGATAGTGAACACATTCCAGGGGGCAATCAGCAGCGCAAAGCAGCTGTTCCCCGACTACGAGAAATACTCCCAAAACCGCATCGACGCTTACGGCAAGTCGCTCGACCAAATCATCAGCAGCGGCAACCCCAGCCTGTTTGCCAAGGCAGGGTTCGTGGAAGGCAAGACCGCCGCGCAGCAACAGAACATGCTCGAGACACTGCTCCGAAAACTACACCGCAATAAAGACACCCGCCACTGAATGGCTCGACAACGCCACGCAGTCTGCCAGCATCTGGAACGTATTCCTGCTCGGCAACACACGCGAAATCAAAGAGACGCTCGTGCAGTGGGAAGGCAAGCTGAAAGGCTTCAGCGAGAAACAGATGTCAAACGAGGCGTTGCTCTCCGAAGTGCCGCAGTTCAGCAGCAACGGCGTTTCCGCAGCCCTGTCGCAGCTCGACCAGATGAGCACCAACTTCACCCGGTGGCACTTCCCCGCATGGTCAGGCATCATCTTCGGCATCGTCATCTACCTCATGCTCCTCTTCCCCTACATCCTCCAGGAACGCCACACCAAGAGCATCTACCGCCTGATCGGCAACGAACACTCGCGACAGGCTGACAACGACGGCTGGTCATCTTTTGGAGACGACAGCAGCACCAAGAAACGCAATGGCAAGAACAGAAAAGACGGCGACGGCGACAGTGACAATGGCGACAACGGCTTCCTCACATCATTCTAACACGCACCAGACATGGCAGACAGAAAACAACTGATGAACGACCCCGGCGCGTTCAGCGTCGCGGAAATAGCCGAGGCAGTGCGTGCCGGCATAGTCTCGCTGTATGAACTTAGCAAAAGCGGCAAACTAACGCCACTGATGCGCCGCCGCATCGAGAATGAGCTGAGAAAACCGGCCGCTGCGCAGCAGCCCATGCCAGTCCCTGATTACACTCCGACACCGGCAGAGCCTACAGTCGCGCCAATGCCCGAACAGCCAGCATATCAACAGCCGGCAGCACCGTCACAGCCTATAGTTCCACCGCAACCTGTGCAGCCTGTTGTGCAGCCTATGCAACCGACATACCAGCCGCCGACTATTGCACCGGCGCAACCAGTTGCCCCGGTATACGAAGAACCGACCACGCCGCAGCCAGTGCAGCCCATTGCTCCGCCGCAGCCGGTCGTGTCGCAGCCAGTCGTGCCGACACCGCCGCCGTTGCCTGTTGCTACAGAACCGCAGCAGCCAACATATCCCCAGCAACCGGTTGATCCCTCGCCGCTATACCCTGCACAGCCTCCGTTCCCGGGGCCAGTGCCGCAGCCGCAAGCGCCGCGCAAACTGCCGAGGCTGCTCTCGTTCCAGGGACGCGAAACACGCACCAACTACTTCCTTATTTCGCTGTGTGTAAATATATTCTGTTTCATGCTGGTGTCTGCAATAGCAGCAATCCTCGACACCTACAGAGTGTCCGGCGGGGAAATAGCTGGTGCTATCGTATGTATGCTCATCATCTTCTTCCTGTACTGGATCGTGTGGGCAGCCGCCGTCAGACGCTGCCATGACATGGGGAAGTCAGGATGGTTTGTGCTGCTTTCATTCATACCCATTGCAAATATTGTGGTCGGGCTGATGCTGCTGTTCTGCAGCGGAGACCCCGGCGAAAACGAATACGGACCTAACCCAAGATAATAAAAAACTAACGCTATAATATGCCAACTAAAGAAACGATAATCGACAACGTAGGCCAATATTCGGCCCAGGAACTGGTGGGATATATCCAGTCAGGGGCTGTGACCTACGATGAACTCTGCGAAGAGCCGGACTTCTCCGCCAAAGACAGGCAGGAAGTCTTGCGTCTCCTCAACGGCTCGGAAAACGAGGACTGGCAGCGTGCTGTTGCCGCCAACACACAGGAGAGCTATGCCGCTTTCCTGAATGCCCACCCCGACAGCATCCACGCTGCCGAGGCATACGCTGCCATAGAAAGCCTCCAGCCACAGCCTCCGACACCACAATCCGACTGGGACGCTGTTGACAAGGAAGACATCAATTCTCTGCAATACTACATTGACACCCACACGTCTGACGACCCATATATCGGGGAGGCGCGACGCATCATAAACGACCTGCGCCGCGAAGAGTTCCTCGGCTTTGACCTTCAGACTTTCGTCCAGCAAATCAACAACATAAACGCAGACAGAACCATAATCGACCCGGATCTGGAGGTATATGAGCAAACCACGAAATACCTCAAAAACGGCAAGGTCTCTCACGAAGACCTGCTCGGACTGATAAGCCGTGACAACAACTTTCTCAGCTCATCGACACTGAGAAGCCTGATTGACAACGGCTACATCACTTGGGACGACCTTAGCAATGCCAGTATTGCCATGCCATTCATAAAGGCTCTTGCCAAGAATGTACCTTTGCAACATTTTGTGCGTCCTGTACCACTCGACCGCATCAACAAGGTCTCGACAGAGGTCTACTTCTGGGGCATACCCTCGTCAGGCAAAAGCTGCGCTCTCGGCGCAATCATGAGCGTGGCAAACAACGGCAAAGTCGCTCGAAGCATGGACAAAGACAACGACTGTCAGGGATATGACTACATGCCCCGCCTGTCGCGCCTGTTCCAGAACAACGGCGAGGTCGGCGCGCTGCCAGCGTCAACCGACATTTACTCGACATACGAAATGGGCTTTGACCTTGAGGACAAAGACAAAAAAGTTCACCCTATCACCTGCATTGACCTTGCCGGCGAGCTTATGCTCTGCATGTACAAGCAGGATGCCGGAGAAGACCTTTCAGACGACGAGGTTCAGTCGCTCGACACACTTACCCGCGTACTCAGCGACAACCGCACAGGAAACCGCAAAATACACTTCTTCGTAATCGAGTACGGCGGTGAAAACCGTCTGTACAACAACCTCGACCAACGGGACTACCTCGAAGCAGCTTTGCGCTACATTCAGCGAACCGGCATATTCAAGAAAGATACCGATGCCGTATACCTGGTGGTGACAAAAGCCGACAAGACAGGCATGGATTTGACAGACCCCAACATCGGCCCGGAACTGAGCCGATATGTGGACGAGAACTACAGCAGTTTCTACAACGGCCTTGAACGCATCTGCCGTGATTGCGGCATCAACGGCGGCAGAGTCGAGCGCGTTCCCTTCACCCTGGGGCAGGTGTGCTTCAAATACTACTGCCTCTTTGATGAACGCTCCGCAGCAAATGTGGTCAGCAAACTGCTGTCTCGCTCAAAAGGCTTCAAACACGGAAAAATAACAAAACTCTCTAACCTATTCAAGAAATGAACAAGATAGGACTGTATATAAGACGATACAAAGACGGGCCTGCGGACATCATTAGCCCCGTCAACCCCGGAGACTGGACTAAGAAAGTCGTTGACATACGCGCCACGCTCAACCTGTATGCCAAAAGCGACATGAGCCGCTTCGCCACTTTCATGAGTTTTGGAGAGACCGGAACATATATCACCATCGCACGCCGGATAGGCGGTCGCGGCGGCGAAAACGTAGCCGCTTGGCTCTTCATACCCAACACAATAACTGTTGACGGCAAACGGGTTGTTGACCTTGTAAATGTCGTCAAAGGAGAACTTCTCAAGACAAAAATCGATGAAAACACTATCAATCAATGGTTTTCATACACATATAGCAAGTCGCAGTTCGCGCAGTTCCGCCCCTCAAAACCGATGGGAGCAAATGCACCGACCGCAAAACGGACATACGGCATAGCAGCCAACAGCCCCTCGCTGGAGCAACTCGTAGGTGAAAACCGCTACCAGCCATATTACGCAGAGTATGCTGCAATCCTTCTGACAGGCACAGACAGTCTGCCGCTTGACCCGGGAGCCTCAGCAAGCGTCAAAGACCTGACACAGCCGCTGAAAGAGTACGGCACGTTGCTGCCGCCAGCCCAAGGCTCGCTCCCTGCGGGTGCAAAAGCCTACATCAACAACAGTGAGTTCGTCATGCCCATGATGTTCGAAAAAGGCACAGTCATGATCAACCTGACACGCCCGGACTACGAGGACTGCATTGATTCAATCAGTCTGTCCGAAAAATGCCAGCAGTACCGTCCGGCAAGGCTGAAATGGAGCAAGAAAATAGACCCGAGAAATATCCGCATTGTTGACGAAACAGGCAACCCCGTGAAGAATGCGCAGATAACCATCAACAACGGAGGAATAAACGCCCACGTCGCCGTCCCCGAAGAAAGCCTCTCGCAAGTCCATATCACCGTGAAATGCACCGGCTATAAACAAGCCGATGCAAATCCCTATTATAACCTGACAAGAGGGTCTGCCACAGTCCACATGAAACGCACGGCTCCGCCGACAGGAGGCAATGGCGGTTGTTCAAGACGCGAATTAGAGGAAGCCCGCAAAACAGGCTTCGAGCAAGGACGCAAAAGCGGACTGTTCACCGGCATCCTCTCCACAATCGCAGTCTTCGCCCTTGCCGCCGGAACATATTTTTTAATCCACTATTTTTTTGGTGAAAAAGAACTCCAAAAACAAGAGACCCTCACCCAAACAGAAGGTGCAGTAACAGACGAGACTTCGGACGAGGAAAACAAGCCCGAGTCCTATGCAGCCGCAAACGACAGTACCGAAGCCTTCTTCTATTTGAAAAATTGCGATGGCAAACTCAACAAAGATGATATGGCAAAAATCAAGTACCTCGATGGACTGTGGGACGACCTCAACGACTTCAATCTCGAAGCTATAACTGGCAAGTGGAATGACAAACTCGGTGAAAAAGGCGGAGAATACTTCGTCAAGATAGTCACCAATGCGAAAGAATGCCGCCGAAAGGGTTTGCACAACAAGGCCAAACAAAAATACAACGGTCACTATAATCCAGACAATGATCCGAACATCTATGTACAAAATTACTGCAACTGGATTAACGATGGCTGCGGAAAACAGGATCAGAAACAAAATTCAAGCGCTACTCCTGCAAGACAAGAAAAAGCGGCAAAACAAACCCAAGGAGGAACACACACTCCAATAAGAGAGCAAAATAGAGGCAACTCAAACAATCCCAAGAATTCAGGACGAGAAGGAATATAACCAACAATACACTTCAACAGATGAAAACTCCGATAAAGATAATATTGCTGATACTGTTCTCGGTGGGAGCAGTAGCAGGAGTGCTGCTATTCGCAAAGGCTATGGCAGCACCTCCAGCAAACATCAAAACTGTTGACCAATTCTCAGCAGCCATCAAAGCCGATGTGCAGAAACTTGACTCAGTCGCAGGTTTCACGCAAAGCCATGATATGTATGTCGTCCTCGACGACAAGGTAAAGCGTTTCCGCACAGAGGATGTAATCGACAATGCTGCCGCCGATGAGTGCCGCAAAAAAATTGACACAAGCTATGGCGAACATCTGAAAGACCACGGCTTCAGCATCCTGAACAGTTCCAACTGGACAGGTGAACAGCTTGGTGCGGTTATAGGCTATGCCGATGCACTGTCTGCTGACAGACTGTCTGACGGCAAACAGGCTATTTCTGAAGAGCTTGCAGCCTCATTCGCTGAGCTGCATACGGTTCAGAACAACTACAATGCCGCCCTTCAGGCATCTCGCAACACTGGGTACGTCAACATTGCAGATGCGAAAGCCAAAATTGCGAGGGCAAACGAGTTCAAGGACAAGCAGTATCTGAAGAACAATTCCGCGCTCATCGCAGCACTTGATGCAGTCCCTGGCAAAATTTCAGCCTCTCACTATAATCATGTGAACGCCATTGTTAACAGCCTCGGAGGGTATAGAAGCGTATCATACGACCATTACATGGACGTGCTGATACCGCGAGCAAACAATGCCATAAAAGAGTACAAGAACACTGGCATCTACGGCGGAAGCAAAAAGAACATCGCTCCTGTTGAAGCCAGAGCTAACAGTCTTGTGGAAGCAGCAATGGGCTATTATGAATATAACTCCTCAGACGACTCTGATTATTACTACTACTAAAATACAAACTAAACCATGAACAAGCTTATCAAATTAATGGCCGCTGCGGTGATTGCGCTGATGCCCGCAGCGGCGGCAGCGCAGGACAAGAACAACGTAGTCATTGACACAAATCCAGTTCAGGAGACCGCAACACCTGCACTTCCTGACAGCATCATCCGAAAAATCAATAGACTTGACCAAGTCGAGAAGGCAAATGACCCTGAACTCGAACTGCTGAAGAAACGCAATTTGGAACTATTGGAAAACCTCGTTACCTTAGCAACCAATTTCTTGTATGTGCCATACGACCGTTTCTCAATAGATAAAATTGCACTTCGTGCATTTGAAAAAGCCGAAAGCATCACCGTATACGAAGACCACAAACAGGAGTTGGACATGCTAACGAACTACCGAGCAGACATCGAAAGTATTGTTTCATTTCTTGATAGCATAAACAAAGGCTCATTTGCCCTAAAGATGGGCGGAGGAAAGAATGAAGCTCAACGCAAAGCTGCTGATTTGGACAAACTTGCCGTTACCAAACGATATAAAGAAAGTAATGCAGACATGTACATTCCCAAGAAACTCAAAGCGATCAGAGCTGTCCTTAACGAAACTAATTCAAACGCATTCAATAAGCTACGTGAAATAAAGGCTGAACTGGAGGGTCTTCTAAAAGACCAATGATTATGATACGAAGTATGGTTATCATTGCGATGTTGGCGGCAATGGCGATGTTGCTTCCAAATTATGCTGAAGCAGACTTGCGGAAAACAGCCCAACAAGCCAAGGCAAAAAACGCGGAAAAACGCCGTCAGGAACAGGCTGCGTGGGAAATACTGAACAAAGAAGACAAATATGTCATTCAGGTGTTTCTCATGAAGTTCCCCCAAAGCCCGCACAGGGATGAAGCCAAGGCGTATATCGCTGAAATAGACCTGTGGGAAAATGCTCGTTCCAAGAATACTATCGAGGCATACCAGAACTACCTCAACACAACGCAATTATACTGGTATTCAAACGACGCATCAGAGAATATAACATATTTGCAGAAAGCCCGTGACAAGGCTGCTTGGGACAAGGTGACTGATTTAGGCACTATCGAGGCATACGAGAAATTCTTAGCAGACAACCCCGAGTCTCCGTATGTGGAGGATGCACAAACCGCCTTGGCGCAGCTCAAACGAGATGCTGCATGGGCTGCTGCCGTTGAAAGCGGCAACCTTGCCGACTATGAGAAATTCGTGAGCGAGTTCCCCGATGCTGAACAAACGGAAGAAGCCGAAAAGAAGATACACGAACTGAAAGGACAAGTGTATTATAGTGTAGGCAAACTAAATGAGGCGTATAATGAGTTCAGCAAAGTCGGACGCGACAATCTGACACCAGACAATTACGCTGCTTTCGATGAGAGCATGGAATACTCCGAATTTTCAGGCCTCAACATATATTGCAGCGAAGATTCTCTAAATTGGTTCATAAAAGAACACCCTAACAGCAAGTATATACCCCAAGTGAAGAACTATCTCGCAATCGTCAAAGCCAGGAATTTGAGCGACTATGCTTCGGAATACAAATACGATGAAGCCCGCGCCCTTGCCACTGATGAAAAGACGAGACAGACTGTAGAAGGCTACATCACAGCCAACCGCAATGCACAAAAAGAGCGTGAACGACAGCGTCGCCGTTGGCGTCGCGAGGAAAACGGAGGTCTGTTAAATATTGGTCTCAAATTCATAGATTTCAGGTGGAACGGCAAGGGTTCTGGAGAAAACATGATTTGTTACGACTTGGGGCTTTACTTGCGCATTGGCAACTATGCTGACCGTGTGCAATTCTCGGTCGGATTAGAGCCAGGACTTGTGGCATACAATGAAGATTACATATACTCATACACGGAGGATATGACCGTTGCATTTCACATGCCGGTGTCCGCTCATCTGAAGCTCAACCTGTTCAAAATGGGAGACCCAGCCCGGTTCTTCGCGTTCGGCAAGTACCAGTACAATGCAGTCCGCGCTGAGAATGCGGAGGCAAAACAGGCTTGGAGCGCAGGCTTCGGCTTCTCGTGGAAGCACTTCGACTGGTCGTTCTACTACCGTCAGGACATGGGCAAACCGGAGAAGTCCGGAGGCTACACGAGTGACAGCCGTCCCCATTTCTTCGGGACGACAATGACCGCTTACTGGAAACTGTAAGCCCGCAAACAAGCGATTCATTAGGAGAGGAGGGCGAGGAAGTCGTCCTCTCCTTTTATTTCGATTCCGAGCTTGCGGCATTTCTCGAGCTTGGCCGGGCCCATGTTGTCGCCGGCAAGGACAAACGTGGTTTTAGAGGATATGCTGCCGGAGTTCTTGCCGCCGTGGTCCTCGATCATGCGTTTGTACTCGTCGCGTGAGTGATGCGCAAATGTGCCGGATATGACTATGGTCATGCCGGCAAGCTGGTCGCCGGCGGCTTCGGTCTGCGGCATCTCCATCTGCACCCCAGCGCGGCGCATATCCTCGATGTTGGCCTGGCATACGGGGTCGCGCAAGCTGTCGTATATCCCTTGCGCTATCGTCGGGCCTACGTCGGGGATGGCTTTCAGCTCGTCAACTGTCATTGCCATGAGCGCGTCCATGGAGCCGGCGGCGCGTGCCACCTGCTTGGCGGTGGTCTCGCCTACGTTGGGTATCGAGAGTGAGTACAGCACACGCTCAAACGGCACGAGGCGCGTGTCCTCTATCCCTTTGACTATTTTTGCAGCAGTGCGCTCGCCCATTCCCTCGAGCCGCTCGAGGTCTTCGCGGCGGAGACGGTATAGGTCGCCGATTCGGCGTACAAGCCCGGCGGCATACAACAGCTCGGCGGTCTCCTCCCCTATCCCGTCGATGTTCATCATGCGGCGGGCTGCGAAATGCTCTATCTTGCCGGTTATCTGCGGACGGCATCCGTACTGGTTTGGGCAACGCCATGCGGCTTCACCCTCTATGCGCACCAGCGGCGTTCCGCATACGGGACAATGGCTGACAAACTCGACGGGCTTCGCACCGGGCTTGCGGTCTTTCATCTCCACGCCAGTTATCTTGGGGATGATTTCCCCGCCCTTCTCCACGTACAGGCTGTCATGCTCGTGAATGTCGAGTTGGCGCATTATGTCCTCGTTGTGGAGCGAGGCTCGCTTGACGACAGTGCCTGACAGGAGCACCGGCTCGAGGTTCGCTACGGGGGTTATGACACCCATTCGCCCGGTCTCGAATGAGACAAACCGCAGCGGCGTACAGGCACGCTCGGGGTTGAACTTGTATGCTATCGCCCAGCGCGGCGACTTGGCAGTGAAGCCGAGGTTCTGCTGCTGCCGCAGCGAGTTGACTTTGAACACGAGACCGTCGGTAGCCACGGGCAGGGTCTTGCGCTCGGTCTCCCAGCGCGAAATGAAGGCATCGACATCCTCCATTGTACGCATCAGCGTCATCTCCTGCGACACCTTGAAGCCCCAGCGAGCGGCAGCCCTCAGGTTGTCGTAGTGGTTGTCGGCAGGGAGCATGTCGCCGAGGAGGAAATATAGGCGGCTGGCGAGGCGGCGGCGAGCCACCTCGGCGGGGTTCTGCATCTTAAGGGAACCGGAAGCGGCGTTGCGGGGATTGGCAAACAGCGGCTCCTCATTGTATGCACGCTCCTTATTCAGGGCTTCAAACACGTCCCAAGGCATCAGTATCTCGCCGCGTATCTCGAACTCGTCTGGCCAGTCGCCGTCAGGGAGTATTTTGGGTATCGAGGCAATGGTACGGACGTTGGCAGTCACGTCGTCGCCGCGAGTGCCGTCGCCGCGAGTCACGGCCTGAACGAGCCTTCCGCCCTTGTATTTCAAAGATATAGACACGCCGTCAAATTTCAGCTCACCGACTATCTGGAACTCCTCGCCGCCGAGGCCACGTCTGACGCGGTCAAACCACTCGTCCACCTCCTCGGGGGAGTATGTGTTGGAAAGCGAGAGCATCGGACGCTCGTGCAGGACGTGTGCAAACCCGCCGGAGAGGTCAGAACCGACACGCTGTGTGGGCGAACCAGGGTCAAGGTACTGCGGGAACTGCCCTTCAAGCTGCGACAGCTCGAGCAGGAGCAAGTCAAACTCGCGGTCGGAGATTTCGGGGTTGCTGTCCACATAATAGTTTCGGTTGTGGCGTTCTATCTCGCTGCGAAGCCAGCTGATGCGTTCTTTTGCCTGTGATTCGTCCATGAGTGTATGTCGGTGTGTGTCTATTGCGGTTAAATGAAAATGTCAGCGGGATATTCCACATCCCAGAGGTACAGGGCCTGCGGCGGCATGGAAGTTCCGGCAGCGCTCCGGTCCTGCGCCTCGATGACGGCACGGAAACCGTCGGCGGTCATCTTGCCGCGCCCCACGTCAACGAGCGTGCCTACGACAGCCCGCACCATGTTGCGCAGGAAACGGTCAGCGGCAATGGTGAAGACGTGCAGCCCATCAACGGGAGCAGTCCACTGAGCCGTGTCAACGCGGCAGATGTTGGTAAGCGCGTCACTGTGCAGCTTGGCAAACGAGGTGAAGTCGCTCACGGATAGCAGCATGCTTGCCGCACGGTTCATCGCGTCATAATCGAGGGGGAATGTGGACTGCCATGCCAGCGGATACAGGAACGGCGACTTGGCATCTGTGACGAAATACTTGTAGACGCGGCGCGTGGCGTCAAACCGCGCATGGGCATCATCGCGCACAGGGAGCAGAGCCTCGAGGGCTATGTCACGTCCGCAAAGGCGGTTGAGCGATGTCAGCAGCCTCGGAGAGTCAGCGACAGGGGTGTCCGTATCGAAGTGGGCGTACATCGTCCGGGCGTTGACTCCGGCATCAGTGCGGCCGGCTCCGACAATGGCAGTCGGCCGGCGCAAGACCGTGGTGAGAGCCTCCTCAACGGTCTGCTGCACGCTGACGGCATTAGGCTGCGACTGCCAGCCATGGAAGGGTGCACCCCTGTATGACAGCTTCAGGAAATAACGCATAGGCAGTCCGGGGTGTCAGTCGCGTTCCAGGTATGTGTTGCCGTACAGGCCGGAGCGGTAGTTGTTGAGGAACTGCCGCCCTTCCTCGGCGGTTATGACCCCTTTCTTCATCGAGGCTGCGACACGCGACTCGAGACTGCGCACCAGCTTCTTGGGGTTGTACTCCACATAGTCAAGCACGTCGGCAACGGACTCGCCGTCAATGACCTGCGCTATCTCGTATCCGTCCTTGGTCAGCGCGATGTGTACGGCGTTTGTGTCGCCGAACAGGTTGTGCATGTCGCCGAGTATCTCCTGATATGCGCCCACGAGGAACACGCCGAGGTAATACGGCTCGCCCGGGCGCAGCGTGTGCACGGGGAGGTATGGCGTGCTGCCCTGCGGAGCGACGAAATGGGCTATCTTGCCGTCGCTGTCGCAGGTGATGTCCTGAATAGTACACCGGGCAGTGGGCTTCTCGTCAAGGCGCGAAATGGGTATTATGGGGAACATCTGGTCAATCGACCAGCTGTCGGGCAACGACTGGAACAGGGAGAAGTTGCAGAAATACTTTTCGGGCAGCATACGCGAAATCTTGCGCAGCTCTTCGGGCGGATGCTTCATTGAGCGGGTCATCTCGTTCACGTCGCGGGCGACCG
>SAMEA104315438__coassemble_962_pt1 | contig 14270 bp, 14 predicted proteins | sample SAMEA104315438__metabat2_high_PE_015 | metagenome-assembled genome bin SAMEA104315438 (sample SAMEA104315438) | gut metagenome | biome: Monkey gut; feature: monkey-associated habitat; material: faeces | place: China | collected 2013 | reverse complement strand
GAAATTGATGTCGATGCCCAGCCCGGCCTCTATCGCCACATGGTGACCCGAGGAAACTATCATGCCGCACGCCTCCGGGGTCAGCAGGATGCGCGTCTCCTCGCTGTCGGGATAATTGGCGAGGATGCCTATCTTCTGGTTGCGGGCCACGTTGGTCGGTTGCATACATTCCGGCTGCGTGCCTGGGGTATTGTTCGATTCCTTTTCGCTCATGGTCATAAATGTTTTGAGGTTACGGGCAGCACCGCCGAGGCGGACTACGCCATTGCAAAAGTACAACAAAATTTCCGTCGGGCAAATTTTATCGCTCCTTGACTCTTCCATTTGCATCTGCAGGCTGCCCTTTTACGCGCCTCGTTTTTGGGGATGTGCAGCCTGTTTTGTAACTTTGCGCCGTAATTAAACCGAAGCCATTCACGAAGCAGAGCCATGAAAAGACTTGCAATATCAATGACCAACTCCCATTTGCTCAACATCGGCCTGGGCGAATTTGAAAACAGCATCGCCATGCGCCTCGCAAGCCGTGCAGCAGAGTTGGAGCGGAACTTCGGCATAAGGATGACCTTCATCGTTGATGAGAAGCAGGTCGGGGCATACGGCGGCGACGTTGATTATTTCACAATAAAGGGGCTGAAGAAAGCCTGCCTGAAGTTTGGTGTTTTCCAGCCATTCCGGAAATTGCTCCTGCCGAAATTTGACATGCTGCACTGGACCAACCAAATGTTCAAGTACCGTGTCAAGTTCGCGCCGCTTCAGCTGATGACCATCCATGACCTGAACTACCTGCACAACGACATATCAGACGTTCACAAGCGCAAGAAAACGTTTGTGACACAGCGTCGGGTCAACCAAATGACGCATCTCTCGTTCATATCGAAATCCACGCGAGACGATGTCAAGAGCCACCTTGTCGCGCCGCAGCCCTCTCGCGTGATATACAACGGGGTGACAAACCTCAACAACCCCGACATGGACTATTCCTCCGTGCTGTCCGGCATGCGTTTGCCCGATGAGTTCCTGTTTCACATATCCCGTTGGGTTCGCAAGAAAAATGTCCTGTTGATTCTCGAGATGATGCGGCATTTGCCAGAAGTGCATCTTGTGCTTGCAGGCACTGGAGACAAGCGTCAGGAACAGCTTGTTCACGAGACCATCGAAGCCAATAACCTGACCAATGTCACTGTCGTCGGCAGGGTGTCGAGCGAGCAGAAGGCGGCGTTGCTCAGCCGTTGCAAGGGACTTGTATTCCCTTCGCGTTCAGAGGGGTTTGGGCTGCCGGTGGCAGAGGCAATGTGCTTCGGCAAGCCGGCCTTTATCACAGATCTGACATCTCTGCCCGAAATCGGTGGCGACGTGTGCCATTATTTCAAGTCGCTCGATGCTTGTGAGATGGCAAATGTCGTAAAGGAGGGGCTTGCGGATTATGCGTCCGACCCGACAACGAAAGCGGCGGCACTGAAAGCGCGGGCCGCAATGTTCAACTGGGATCGGGCCGTCGATGAATACGTGCAATATTATATCGACATACTGCGCAGCAACTAAAAGCAGTGAAAACACGCGGCTACGCCCGAAATGCCACGTTGTGAAATTTTAACGTAAAATATTTGGATTATTCAGAGGGTAATTCCTGATTTTGCAGTGTCATCAAGCGGTTGCGACCGGTAAGCCGCGAAATGGCAGACATATTACAGGAAGGTTTTCGCCTCCTCTGGCATTGACAAATCACCACCTTGTCCAACCTAAAGCACAGAGACAGCGGGAATGTTTCTCACACGACCAAGCGTGCCGCCATGGGCGGCAACGACGTGGCTTGACGTGAGTTGCTATCGCGTCATCTATCCTAATCGGGCAATGCAGTGAACGCCGCTGCCGAGGGACGCAAGTGGCTCACCTTTTTGTTTATGCCACACACAACCCTAACCCCACACCCGCGCTCCCGAGCCGCAAGCGCACAACTTATTCAAAATAACACATGGAGGAAATTAGAGATTTTGCAGAGAATTTTCTGAATGACGTTCAAGAGACAGCTCAAAGTTCACACAAAACAGATGAAGAACAATTAGCATACGAAATCTTACGCCGTATAGAGGACAGCGGAGAAGTGTCGGAGCCTGAAATGTGTGTGTCCGACAGAACACGGCGAGACCTTACTGCCTACTGCTATAATGAGGAGGCAGAAGATGATGAAGAGTCTTCTCTCGATTTGTTTTATCTCATAAAGGCCGATGATGTGCTGGGGCAAATCGCAAATGATATTGTGCAAGAACGCTTTCGCGAACTCAAGCGGTTCTACATCGAAGCTCGAGGCGAAATGATCCAACGCGCGGCGAATGTTCAGGCGACAGACGAAATTTACCAAATCGCCCAAATTATCCACAATGCGAGCAGATTGGGGAGAATAAACCTATTGCGCTTGTATATCATCACAGACGGCGTAGTGGATATGTCCTGTGTGCCGGAGGATGAAGAGGTTGGCGATATGCGCATCGAATACAATGTGTGGGATATGACGCGCATTTACGCGCTGAATAATATCCGCACGGGGAGAGACCGCATTACAATCGACTTCCGCAATGCTGATTGCGGCGGCAGGATGTTGCCGTGCATCAAGGTAGAAGACAACAACGATAATGTGGATTCGTATATGGCGGTTATTTGCGGTGAAGCTCTCGCGAATATATATCGTATGCACCGAAACACAATCCTCAACCAAAACGTGCGAAAGTTCCTTCAGTTCAGAAACAAGGTCAACAAGGGTATTAGAGAAACGCTCCGCACAAGTCCTGAGATGTTCTTTTCTTACAACAACGGAATATCCACAACTGCTTCATCAATAACATTGAAGCATGAAAATGGCAATAAATATATTGCTGGTTTGACAGGGTGGCAGATTGTGAATGGGGGACAGACAACGGCATCTATTGCGGCCTCTATCAAAGACAACGCCGTAGACCTAAGCAAGGTCTTTGTGCCTGTGAAAGTCAGTGTTGTTCGCGACAGCGGAAATGAGCGGTCAATAGTGAAAACTATTGCAAAGACAGCAAACAGCCAAAGTGCTGTCAAAGACTCTGACCTGTCTGCAAACAATCCCTTTTGGGAGAATCTGGAGCGTTTGAGCCATGAAATCGCAGTGCCGCTTGTTAACAGCAAGTATTATTTCGAGCGTTATACAGGTCAGTATGACGACGAAATGGCGCAGGTGCTGGCAGAACGCGGCAGAGAAGCGGCAACGGCATTCAAGCGCGAATACCCCAAGAGCAAACTCATGAAAAAAACCGACGTTGCCAAAATTGAGCTGATTTGGCATCAAATGCCTCATGTGGCTTGTCTCGGAGCAGAAAAATGTTTCCCGAAGTTTGTCAAGTTGGTCAAGGATGAAAAAACTGTGGTGACTTCTGGCTACTACAGAGACCTTGTGGCTAAGACCCATCTGTACAACACTATATGCGACATGGTGAGAGCGGCTGTCCGTAGAGGAGAAGTTGGCGGTTATATAATGCAAATGGCGTCATACGTGATGGCTTCAATTTCATACCTGTCTGGCGGCAACCTCGACCTGACCTATATTTGGGATAATCAAACCGAACAACAGGGACTGAATGACATAATTCTGGGAATGATCCCTCGGGTATGGAACTATTTTGCGCAAGGATCTGGTGGAGTGAGAGATATTCGCGACTATTTCAAAAAAGAGAAGTCATGGACTGGCCTAATCGCTGCTTCGTTGAGAAATGATGTGAATGCATTTCCCACGACGTTGATAAATAACGATGCCGCAAGAGGCAATGCGCAAGAGGTTGTCGAAATGGCTCAAGCCGTTAATCCTAATACATGGTTCAGACTTGCCGCATGGTTTGATGCTCAGAATGAACGCGAGCGCAGAACAATTGCTCGAAGATTCGGTGCTCGCGGAGTCAGAAATAATGAGGCGTTGGAAGCGATGAATCTGCTGAACGATGCAAAGGATCGTGGGTTTAACGCCGATTGAATACGTAATTAAAAGCAAGTACTATGTGCGAAGGAAGAGCAAGAGCAAGAAATCAAAGACTGAGAGTTACATTCCCCAATGGACGTGTGTTTTGTTCACGCAGGGCCATTGACACAATGTGTGATGTCCTCAACGAAATAGGGACTGATCGTTTTCGTGACATCAGAGCAGGTTGGAGTTGGTGTAATGCTCCGCTTGTCATGAGAGATACTGATGTATATGATCATCGCCATCGTCAGAATCAGTTGAGACCGCTATGTGACGGTTGGTATCTGAATGTAAATGGTACGAGAACAGATCAGAAATATATGCTGCTGCGTGCGATAAGCAACTCGTTAGGGCTTAATCTAACCATTAAAACTGGTGAAGATTTGGAACTGACTGAAGAGCGGCCTCGAAGAGGTGGCGGCGTTCGTAATAGAGATAGAATTATCCGTGTCGAATTTCCTGATGGGACATGTATCCAAAATGACAGCCCCCTTGATACAGTCATTGATGTGATTGACAAACTCGGCATTGATAATGTGGAGCGGTCTTTGCGCAACCACGGTGTTTTGTGGAATGGCAGGCCGATAATCGCCGCAGCAGGAGATGCCGCAAGAGCATATTGTCAAATAGATGAGAATCGCTGGTTCTTCATGCCTGGCAGGCTGGAAGAGAAAATGCGTCTGCTATGGAGCATCAGCCTCCACATGAGGGCAAATCTCAACATAACTTTAATTGATAAAAATAATAGATATGTGTAACGTTGTATCATTCAGAGAGATATTCGATAAACTGAAACCGTGCAACGACGGGCTTCGTGATTACCAAATCAGTGCCAAAAATGACATCTACGAGGCTTGGTGTGAAGTTGACTCCGTCATGCTGCAAATGCCTACTGGGACTGGAAAGACTCATGTGTTCACGTCAATAGTCAATGATCTGCTCGAATATTATAGACAGCGGAATGAAACAATTAACATCCTCGTGGTCGCTCATAAGACAGAAATCATTGACCAAATCTCGAGAAAGCTTAATGGTTATGGGATAAAATACGGCATCATACAAGGAGACAGATATCAGGAATCGTGGCACAGAGTCCAAGTTGCATCTATTCAGTCTATTTTGAATGCCCGAAATATAGATAATGCCAGAGTTCAACAATTCCAGTATATAATTGTAGACGAAGCTCATCATGCAATAGAGGGCAATGACTCATACAGAAGAGTGTTTGAGACATTCCCAAACGCAAAGAAGCTGGGCGTGACTGCAACCCCATGGCGGTTTAATAATGCGCCATTCACCGGACTTTTCGACCGCATCATTTGTTCGGAACCAGTCTCGTGGTTTATAGACCAAAACTATCTCGCAGATTTTGACTATGTGTCAATACCGAATGATTCTGAAGTTCAGCAACGAATAAACAGCCTACGCCCTGCACAGACAGGTGATTATACAGACGCAGACCTTGACACGAACTTCAATACGGACGGCATCCGCGCCAAGCTATTCAAATCATATAAGAAATACGCTAACGGCAAGAAAGGTATAATATATGCCATAAACAAAAGACATGCTGCCAATATTGCGAAATTGTACTCCGACAATGGCGTGCCGGCAGTTGCCATTGACTGCGACACCCCAAGAGAAGAGCGCGACAGATTGGTTCAACTGTTCAGAGACGGCAAGATAAAGGTGCTCGTGAACGTCAATATTTTCACTGAAGGATTTGACTGTCCAGACGTTGACTTCATACAGCTTGCTCGTCCTACGCGCTCGCTTACGCTGTATTTGCAACAGGTGGGCAGAGGTCTGCGGTATGTTCCTGGCAAAGAGAAGGCGATAATAATAGACAATGTCGGTCTGTACAACAGCTTTGGCCTTCCAGATGCTGACCGTGATTGGGAAGAACATTTCTATGGACATGAAGTGGACTATCAGCCCAACGATGCTCGTTTGGGGACACGCATCAATATAGAAACCGAGGATGACGGCACTCGGTATGAAGAGGGCGACGAACAGATGGTGGTTATCCGCGGTTCGGACGTTCCCGAGCTGACTGTTGAAACTCCGACTTCTGACGATTCGGAAACCTCGGACATCGTCACCCCTGAAGACCTCCATGATGAGCCGGCTGATACACAGGAAAAGTCATTTGATGTATGTGGCAGATTCCGGGTGACAGGAGATGCGTCGGCGTTTGAAATATACACGCTGCGGCGCAGAAACGGCAGAGCGACAGGAGAAACAGACTGGCTGTATTACAAATGTGAGGCGTCTGAAGAACCGATGGTGTTCTGGAAAGAGCATGTTGAACGGAATCGTGAAATAGTCGATGATGACACGCTCCTCGAAATGGCGCTGTCCAAAATTGCGAAAAACCTTGGTATTGGTCTTGACATTGTCCTTGATGTAAATAGACTTGCATTGTTTTCACGCACCGAAATCGGCGATACTGTGAGCCTGTTCGATGTCCTGAAGATGCTTCACTCTCTGGAGCCTCCGATACCTCAGACTGCGGCAGACTGATCCGAAAACACCAAATACTCTCAAAACGAACACAATAGGGACGCATTTTGCGTCCCTATTTTTGTAGTACTTGCGTATTGAATGGCTTTTGCTTTGGCGGTCAGGCTCGCGCATGAGGTGGGCTGTCGCCGTGGTAATGGGCGAAATGATATGTGGTTGTAAATATTTAACGCGAAATGTTTGCACTGTTCGGATTGAATTGCTAATTTTGCGGTGTCATTGAAGGGCTGCCGTTGGCAGACCGCGAAATGACGGGCATATTACAAGAAGGTTTTCGCCTCCTCTGGCATTGACAAATCACCACCTTTGCTCAAACCTATAGCACAGAGACTGCGGGAATGTTTCTCATAAGACCAAGCGTGCCGCCATGGGCGGTAACGGTATGGCTTGCTGTGAGTTGCTATCGCGTCTTCTGCCCTATCTTGCAATGCAGTGAACGTGGCTGCCGAGGGACGCAAGCGGCTCACTTTTTTGTTTTATGCCTATAAAAACACCAAACCAACAACCGCGCTCCCGAGCCGCAAGCGCACAATCCAAACCAAAAAATCAATATGAAAAAACTGTTTATTCTATTTGCGTTGGCTCTTGCCGGACTCTGCGCATCTGCGCAGGGAAAAGGAGACATGGCTCTCGGCTTGAATCTTGGCGTGGCTCCGTGCCTCGAAAGCGGCGTGTCTCTGACCAACTTCGGTCTTGGCGCAAAATTCCAATACAATGTCTCCAATCCGGTACGCCTCGAAGCCGACTTGGACTACTGGTTCAAAGACAAAGGATTTGACGTGTTTGATGTGTCTGCAAATGTGCAGTACATCTTCAAAGCTGGCAAGCTGAACGTGTACCCGACAATCGGTATCGGTCTCGCTCGCGTGGGTTACTCCTTCTCCTTTTCCGACTATTCTTACGCTCCTCAGCGTTCAAGTCGTTATGGTTATGACTGGGATGATGATTACGACGATGATTATGGTGACGAGGATTTTTCCTCGTCCTCTCTCTACTTTTTCTTCAATGTCGGCCTCGGTCTTGAGTATGCTGTGAGCAACAATGTCGCCATAGGCGCAGAGCTTAAGTATCAGTACATAGACAACTTCTCGCGGCTGCCAATCACCGTAGGCGCAACCTATAGATTTTGACCGTCATGACTCGCTACATCAAACTTTTGGTGCTGGCACTGTTTGCTGCCATCGCTGTTGCCCTGCCGAGTTGCAGCGATGGCAGTGACAGCCCCAACTCGTATCCCTCAAAAATAGTCGGGAGCTGGAAACGTACTGTAGATTTTGGAGATGGCTGGACAGTCGATCAGTATGTACAATTCAAGCCAGACGGCAAGTATGTAATGGTTGGAGTTGACAACTACTATTATAGTGTAGATGTATCGACTGGCTCTTGGTCGATTGACGGAAACAAACTCGTAATTAAACCTGACGACACTGGAGGATTCTTTGATTCAGAAAACTTGACTGTCAAAAATTTGACTAATACTGAACTCGTACTTGTCGGCGGACATATTCAGATAACCTTCAACCGAGTTGCTGATGCCACAGTCGAAAAGTATATCAAAGATTATTCTCCGGATTTTTCGCAAGACAACATACTCGGCAGTTGGAAGCGAATTATAGACTGCGGCGGACTAAACGACGAAGATAATGAAGTTGATTATTACCAGTTCAAACCAGATGGAGAGTGTACGATAGTCTATGTTTATAGCTATGGCGGTTATACTAACATTGATGTTGACACTTGCAGCTGGTCGATTGACGGTGAAAATCTCACCCTAAGATTCGATGACGGCTCTCTCGAATTTTCTGTAAAGAAAGTAACCAGCCAAGAAATGGTGCTGATTTACGGAAATGCCATTCGGTGGAATCTAAGCAGGGTGTCCGAAGCTGAAGTCGCGAAGTATCTGTAAAGACAAATGATACTGAACTGCACCCCCAAAAGTTGGACGGGGTGCAGTTCTCCATGGAAAGATATGCGGATAATCACTTAATAAATAGAAAATTGAATATGAAACACAATCTAAGCGAAAGCTGTCTTCGGTCGCTGACAGTTGATGAAATTGTCCGTCGGTTGAATAAAATGCAGCTGACGGAAGCCGGGATTAAACGTATAATGGCTCGTGCTAAGAATGGCATGATTGTAATCAGCGCTCATCGAAGTGCGATTGCCTCTGGCAACCCGGACAATGATCTGCAAGCTGAATATGAAGAGTGGTGTGATAAGGAACACTTCAATCGCAATAGCGCGGTCTGCAAACAATCGTGGCTGAACGGCCGTAATAAACTTGCATCTGAGTCTTTGAGGCTGGCTATAAAGGAATCGCCGTTTATGTACAGTTCCATATATGATTGTCACAAGGACAGTCCCATATACGGTTCCATATATGACTACCTTATGGAAGCTGATTATTTAGTGCCGACATTTATTGTGTATTCGCTTGGAAGGAGTCGTACAGCCCCCCTCCCCGTCATTCAGTTTGACGAGTTGTATAACTACGCTGTCAAGCTATGCAAGAAGTATAAGCAGGACAGCGTCTACGTACAGCCTCCAAATCAAGCTCCATTTTACGTTGACGGAAACGGGGACAAGATAAGTGATGATTCGATGAATTTCGAGGGCATGCTTTGTTCGTTGACGACATCATTCGTTAACAAGGTGATGCGCAGCCAATATGGAGAGCTTTTCTTGGATGTCTAATTTTTAAGGAAAACGCAGGACTGATTTCGCGCACATATATGGGGTGCAAAAATGCGCAGATTTCGTAGGATTGTGTTGTCGGGTTTGCTGAAGACGAGGAAGTAGGCGTGCGTGGGGATATTGGCGCGGCGGGCGGTCGTGGTAACGGCGTTGACTGCTTTGCGGTCGATGTAGATGTATTTGTCTGCCAACTCGAACCCGGTTTCCACGGCGTATTTTATCGCCAAGTCGCTCGCCCATATCTGCTCGCTCTTTACGGCGAAGTCGGCGGTCTTGAACACGAGTATGCCGCCTGTCATAAGCAGTCTGTACGCAAGGTTGATCATATCCTCGTAAGCTTCGTACATTTCATTTATTGCGCTGAATGAGTTGTATGCCTTGCGCTTGCGCTGGTTGGAACCTTCCACGGCACAGGGCAAGTCTATCACTGCCGAGCCGATGCTTTCGGTGGGCAGGTTGTGGGCATCTTTGAGCGGCTTTGTCCCGTCAAGCTGCGGGCAGATGTCATACAGGAGGTCTGGCAGTGGGATGCTGTATTTGTAGAATCCGCCTTTGCCGACTGTCAGGTCACAGTCAAACGTCTTTTCGCCGCCGAGGTGCTTTGCGAGGATGGCTCGCAGTATGGCCTCTTGGGATTCGGAAACGGAGACGAAAAGCGCGTCGTTTACGTCCACGGCCGAAACTTTGCCCTTGGAGAGTTTTGGGGGCTTTTCCATTTCGCCGTATTTCCGGGCGGTGTTCACGGAAATGGATAGCTCACGCGCTATTTCAGCCCATGTGCAGTCGGGGTGCTCCTTCATATAGCCTTTGACATTACTATACATTATTATTTGCTCGTCATATTTGCGGTCTATGTTGCGTGTCTTGATGTACCGTCTTACTGCCGCTTCAGTAACGTGGCTATCCTCGGCGATTTTCTTGATGGACTGGGACGGGTCGTATTTGATTTTGCTTGGTTTCATCTGGTCTCGTTTTATGGTGCAAATGTAGTAATAATCAGTGGTATAACCAAGCGTGGCTACAAAGTTTAGTGTGTCCGCCGTTCACGAAATGATACTTCTAAATGCGGCTCAAACTATGCACGTTTGACTTTATTCTCAAATGATGTTAATATATTTGCATATTTCAAATATTGTTTCTACCTTTGCAGTGTCATTCGACGACAGGGGGGCGATTTCAGATGACCGCCTGGTATTTACTAACAATTATAATTCAAAATATTATGACTCCAAACAACATTCCCTCTCGTACATCACGCCAATCATCTTCTATAAGAGCCAACAAAGCACCAAAATCTGATTATTCAGGTCAACTAAGCGGATTAGGCTTGGGAAGCATTGATAGACAGGCGGTTAAAGATGATTTTCATATCGAAAAGCATCAACGCCCGATAGCGTCGGCACTTTACTTACGTCACGCTCTCGCCTTCTGCAACAATCCAAAACGCTCTCATTTACAATAACATACACGGTATAACGGGTGCCGTCATGACACTGGCGACATAGCCACCGCTGCACACAGAGCGCACGGTGACAGCCCGAACTGTGCAGTTTCGCATAGGAGGTAAAAACTCCTGGCAGCACCCGTTACGCCCAAATCTGAACATACCTCACCACACACCATATATGTTCAAAAGCAGCACGAAACCGGCAACCAAAGCTCCAATGCCTCGGATGCCGACTGGGATTTGCCCCCTTTCAGACAACAAGAAGTTTAATCATATAAAATATATAATACAATGAATGCCAATTACATAGAACTGTCAGACGGCTCACGTCTCGAGTGTTGCACCATGAATGTTGCCAAAGATATGGCGACAGCAATGCCTGAAGCAAGTTTGCTCGGGATGCGCATCTGGGCTAAATCTAAGCGCAACCGCAGCTGCGACTGTGACAAGGATGCGTATGCCCGCATCTTCCGCGAAAATGCATACCTGTTTTTCGACAACGCCGCCAAAATATTGAGCGACAGCCGCTTGTTCCTCATTCCGATAGACGAAGACAACAGCATGGACATGGGCATAACCAACATCGCCCCTCGTGCGACACTCGGCGCATACGTTGAGTGGTGGCTGTACCAAAACGACCTCTCGACAGACCCGGAGGGGCGTCTGATATGGCAGGTTTGCGACAGCCTCGACTCCGGCCGCCGCGTCTGCTGGTTCATAGATAGAGACGGACAGGAGTATGACACTCAGCTCGAGGATGAAGACCATCAGGTGTGGCAAAGCTTTGCCGATGTGTGCAACCGCTACAGCGACGCTGTCGGCAAGTATCAGGCATACGACCTGGAGTATGCAGTCATCCTGCTGAAGGAGCTGATGAGCGATGACGACATGGCCAAGCACCGCTACCGCATGGAAATAGCACGCAATAGAAGCCGCGTATACAGCATAACGAGCCAAGAGAATGCGGCGCGGAAGCAGCTTCTTGAAAGCCGCAACGAGTTCAAGAAGTACCTGTTTGACACGCATCGCGCGGCTGTGGGCGAGTACTATGCCAAGTGCGTCAACCTGCAGGCGGCGGCTGTCCTTGCCCGCGAGTACCTGCACAACCAACGCGCCGAAATGCGCCTGCAGCTTCGGGAGAACAGCATCACCCGCAAGGAATATGCTGCCCAAGAAACGGAGCTGCGCCGCCGCGCACAGGAGGCGGAAGACCGCTGCCTGCAGTTCAAGCATGACGGATTGAAGCAGATATTCGGAATAGAGGACTACCGCCTCATGTCATTCGGACTGATAGAGCGTCTGCTGATAGGCGCGAAATGCAGCGAGAACGAGTAAACAGACTATGATACAATAACATACAGCTATGAAAAGAAGTATAGTACTGAACATACCGCACACGTCGATCAACGGGATTTTCGACGCTGAAATCGGGAAATGGCCGCGCTGCTCCGAGTTCGTGGCAAAACATGTCAACCGCCTGACCGACTGGTACGTGGATTTCCTATTCGGAGGGATGGCTGACAAAGGGAACGTAAGCTCGGTCATCTTCCCCTATTCACGCTTCGTCTGCGACACGGAACGCCTGAAGGACGACCCGCTTGAAGCGGAGGGCAACGGCATAATCTACGCCCATGCCGGCGACTTCTCGCGTGGCTCTTTGGACGAACAGCAGCGCGGTCGTCTCCTGGGATTGTGGGACGGTCATCAGACCGACCTGCTCTCGCGTCTCAGCGAGGGCGCGGTGCTGGTTGACTGCCACTCATTCCCGAGCGACATGGGCGGGCCGGACATCTGCATAGGCCATAACGAGGACTGGTCATACGACGCGCAGCTCGTCGAGGGTGTCCGCAAGGTTTTCGAGTCAATGGGCTATACGGTCGGCATAAACACGCCGTACTCCAACTCTATCACTCCCGCCGCGCCGTTCCGCTACACATCGCTGATGATAGAGGTCAACAAGCGTGTCTACATGAATGAGGCGACCTTGCAGCTGGAGCAAAGCCACGGTAAATGGCAGCGTTGGAACGACACTGTCGGGCAGGTATACGAGTTACTCTCCCGCAGTTGATACTATAGCAGATTTTCATTGTCAAAGCAGGGACACGGCACTGCGGTGTCCACTGCTTTGGCATCGACAAAGACAAAATCAAATCGGAATGGAAAGTAAAAGCAAGCGTATTGAAGACGTGCTGGCGAATGAGGCTGGACAGAGCGAGGCCTCGAGAGTCCAAAAGGCAGCAGCCGCGCCAAGTGGCGTAAGCTCCTATGTGAAGACCATAGCAGTCTTTACAAGCGGAATCACAGGTTGGAATGGTTTCGTAGACGGAGACAATATGACCGATGATGAAAAAAGAGATGCCCTGAAGGAAGATTTGAAACGGGGCTATTTCGCATGGTTTCCTGTCAAAAGACATTATGAGGGTGGCGGCAATTCATTCATAGTATACAACATATCCAGACAGGACGCAATATATCTTGGACTGAGATACGGTCAAGAAACCATTGTCTTCATTGACGGCAACCACTGTGAGTATCTGGAGCGAAAAAGCAAAGGCAAGTTTGCCACGAAGAAAGAGCGTGAAATTGATCAAAGACTTGACATGGCAGACGCTGCTGAATATTTCATGCAGGTCAGCCGAGCGTTTGAGTTCCAAATCCCATTCTTTGACGGAAGCGATGAGAATAAAGAGGCGATGAAGGAACACATCCGATATGTGAATGAGGTAATCAACAAGCGCATACCAGATCAAGATGAAGCGCGAAGACGTGTTGAAACAACCCTCGTTGCGGCTTCCGGATATAACCGATACTGCAACAGAGGGCAACTCTATTGCAACAGCTTCGCATGGGATTGAGAAGAACGATGATAATAACATAAAACAAAATCGAAATGTATTACGGACTAAACTTCGGTCAAAACAAACGCATAGTAGAAGTTATGGCTAATGAGGTCGGACTGATACTGAGCGCGACCTCGAGAGGCCAAACGGCTGCTGTCGTCAAGGAGGGCGATGGCGCAAGTTCCAACGTGAAGACAATGGCAATCTTGACAGGCGAACTCCCGCGAAACGGCGGTTCTGCTGCTGGAGGCTGCACGGTCAATGATCAAAAACGAGAGCAGCATCCGTTCAAGTAATTCATGTTGTTGCAAATCAGGCAGTTGTGTTTGTTGTCCCTCGGACACGGCACGCCGTGCCCCCTGCCCAGTTGCGCATAAAAAGAGGGGTGCATCATGGCTGATGCATCCCTCCAGTACCCGGAGCCGGGATCGAACCGGCACGGATTGCTCCATTGGTGTTTGAGACCAACGCGTCTACCGATTCCGCCATCCGGGCGTTTGTGACGGCAAAGTTAGACAAATTCCGCGTAACCTGCAAATTTATTTTCATCACGGGAATTTCGGTGTTCCGAAATTTCGGATTTTTCGGATGCAAAAAGGGAGTGTGCCAAGCGGCACACTCCCTTTGTCGGTTATGGGTATGTCGGTGTTATTTCACCATCACTTTGTAGCGGTGTGAGCCTACAGTCACGATGTATGCGCCGGCACCTGCGGTGAGGAAGCGGTGGTCGCCGCCCTTGCGCTCGTAGAGCGTTGTACCTGCAGTGTTGATGATGCGCACGTTCATGTCT
>SAMEA104315438__coassemble_950_pt1 | contig 14414 bp, 10 predicted proteins | sample SAMEA104315438__metabat2_high_PE_015 | metagenome-assembled genome bin SAMEA104315438 (sample SAMEA104315438) | gut metagenome | biome: Monkey gut; feature: monkey-associated habitat; material: faeces | place: China | collected 2013 | reverse complement strand
GGCCGAGTTCGGAACTGTTTACCGTTACGAGCAGAGCGGCGAGCTCCACGGACTGACCCGCGTGCGCGGATTTACGCAGGACGACGCGCACATATTCTGCGCCCCCAACCAGATCAAAGACGAGTTCCTCAAGGTGGTGGACATAATCCTCTACATCTTCAAGGCTCTCAAGTTTGACAACTACGAGGCACAGATTTCGCTGCGCGACCCGAACAACAAGACAAAATACATCGGCAGCGACGAGAACTGGCATCTGGCGGAACAGGCTATCATAGAAGCCTGTGCCGAAAAGGGGCTCAACGCCCGCACCGAGACAGGCGAGGCTGCCTTCTATGGGCCGAAACTCGACTTCATGGTACGCGACGCAATCGGCCGCCGCTGGCAGCTCGGCACAATCCAGGTGGATTACAACCTGCCGGAACGCTTCGGGCTGGAATATACCGGCTCTGACAACCAGAAGCACCGTCCGGTCATGATACACCGCGCCCCATTCGGCTCGATGGAACGTTTCGTGGCCGTGCTGCTGGAGCATACCGCCGGCAAGCTGCCGCTGTGGCTCATACCCGAACAGGCAGTCATCCTCCCCATTTCGGAAAAATACAACGACTATGCATACGAGGTGCGCAAGCAGCTCGACCAGGCAGACGTGCGTGCCATGGTAGACGACCGCAACGAGAAGATTGGCAAGAAGATACGCGACAACGAACTCAAGAAGATACCATACCTGCTCGTTGTTGGCGAGAAGGAAGCCGCTGAAGGCCTCGTGGCAGTGCGCCGCCAGGGCGAGGGCGACAAGGGCGCGATGACAATACAGTCGTTTGCCGACCTTATCAACGCGGAAGTTGCCGCCATGACAGACTGAAAAGAAACAACTAAAAACAAGATAACAACAAACACATCCAGAAGCTACTGAATGGAGAAAAAACCCCAATTCAACGGACCACGGCGACCGGGCGGCTCACGCCCTCGTCCCGGACAGCGTCCGCGACCGGGCGACCGGAACAACAAAGACCCGTATGCAACCAACGAGCATATCCGTGCACGTGAGGTGCGTCTCGTGGGCGACAATGTGGAGCAAGGCATTTACCCGATAGACAAGGCCTTGCGCATTGCCCGCGAGCAGGAACTCGACCTGATTGAGATTTCCCCCACGGCAGACCCGCCCGTATGCCGCATCCTGGACTACCAGAAATTTCTCTATCAGCAGAAAAAACGCCAGAAGGAACAGAAGCAGAAGGCTACCAAGGTCGTTGTCAAGGAAATACGCTTCGGTCCGCAGACTGACGACCATGACTACAACTTCAAGCTGAAACACGCCAAGGGTTTCCTCTCCGAGGGGTCGAAAGTCAAGGCATACGTGTTCTTCCGCGGACGTTCCATCCTCTTCAAGGAACAAGGAGAAATACTCCTTCTGCGCTTTGCCAACGACCTCGAGGAATACGGCAAGGTGGAGATGATGCCCGTACTCGAGGGCAAGCGCATGACCATCATGCTCTCGCCCGTCAAGGCTCAGGCATCCAAGAAGGAGAAAGCCCCCCGACCCGAAAAGAAAGAGGACAGCGACAAACCAGCAACAGAAAACAATTCTACACGAGAATAAAATTAACAGAGACCGTAGGCACCCAGTGCCGAGGTGAATTACAAACAACTAAATTTTCTTCACAACAATGCCAAAGGTTAAGACCAATGCCGCCAGCAAGAAGCGTTTCGCCCTTACTGGAACGGGCAAAATCAAAAGAAAGCATGCCTACCACAGCCACATCCTGACCAAAAAGTCGAAGAAGCGCAAGCGCAACCTCGACCACACAGGACTGGTAGAAAGTGCCAACATCAAGGCTGTTCGCGAACTGCTCGCCCTCAAGTAAGCACAGCGGCATAACGCCTGACAACAAAATTCAATCTCATCTCAATTTTTATTAACCGGATGCGGAGCACACCAAGAGCAATCTTCACACTGCCGCTCACATCCAAAAAATCGAAAAAGAAATGCCAAGATCAGTCAACCACGTTGCATCACGTGCCAAAAGAAAGAAAATACTGAAACTCACACGCGGCTACTACGGAAGCCGCCGCAACGTATGGACCGTCGCCAAGAACACATGGGAAAAAGGTCTGACCTACGCCTACCGTGACCGCAAGCAGAAGAAACGCAACTTCCGCGCACTGTGGATACAGCGTATCAATGCTGCCGCACGCCTGCAGGATCTCTCATATTCCAAGCTCATGGGCCTGATTCACAAAGCAGGTATCGAGATCAACCGCAAAGTCCTCGCGGATCTCGCAGTCAACAACCCCGAGGCTTTCAAGGCTATCGTAGACAAGGCAAAGAACGCCTGACACCCCATTCAGGTTGACATTCCACCTGAACAAGCATAGCAAGGCTCTCCACGACCGCATGCCGTGGAGAGCCTTCATGCACACAGAACCCCACCGCCAATTATGCACAGGCACAAAATAAAGGCATGCCTACATCGTTAGTAATGTAGTTATATTCAGGTTATCCGATTATCCGACAATCAAACTATATGAAGGTTCTACAAGTCAACAAGTACCATTACCTGCGGGGTGGTGCAGAAAGGGTGTTCTTCAATACCATGGATTTGCTGTCATCCCATGGGCATGTGGTCATACCGTTCTGCACGCATTACCACAAGAACCTGCCGTCTGAATACGACAGATACTTTGCTGACGCACCTGAAATACGAGAGCAGAGCATCACAGGAAAAATCAAAGCTATACCGAGATTTTTCCACAACAGCGATGCCGCCCGCAAGCTAGATCAGCTTCTGTCGGACACAAAACCAGACATCGCACACCTGCACAACATCTTCAACGGCCTGTCAATGGCCATCCTGCCAGTGTTTGCCAAACATGGCGTACCGGTAGTATGGACCTTGCACGACTGTCGCATGGCCTGTCCTACGCCTGACTGGATGAAATACGGAAAGAATTGCGAGAACTGCCGCAAGAGATTGTTTCTGAACTGCATCAAACACCGATGCTGCGACAACAATGCCGCAATCAGCCTATTCAGCATGCTGGAAATGATACACAAGGATTTCCTGTTCAATTACGACAAATACATCTCACGATACATCTTCCTCAGCAGAGAATACCAACGCATCATAAGCATACACCGTCCCCATTTCAGTTCAAAAGGTTTGATTCTGCACAATTTCACCCCAATATCTGGCATAGTAAAGGAAACAGAAGACTACCTGCTGTATTTCGGGAGGGTCACAAAAGAAAAGGGAGTGAGAACCATTTTGGAAGCAGCAAAACAGGCATCTTCAGTAAAAATAAAGATTGCCGGAACAGGGGAAATGAGAGAATACATACAGCAACACGCACCTTCAAATGTGGAAGCGTTAGGCTTTTTGAACGGAGAGCCGCTCACAAAAGCTATCGGGCAAGCGAAAGCCGTTCTCGTCCCTTCGGAAAGCATGGACAACAACCCTATGTCTGTAATCGAGGCAAACATGCTTGCCAGGCCGGCGATAGGCACCCGAATAGGCGGAATACCGGAAATAATTGTGCCGGGCAAGACCGGATGGCTCATAGATGTCGGAGACGCTGACGCTCTCGCCCGCTGCATGGAGGCCGCATGGAACATGCCACAAGGCGAGTATGCCGCCATGCGAGAGAACTGCCGCGCATTCGCCATGGAAAACTTCTCGCCCGAGAGCCATTACAAGCGGCTTATGGGGATATACGAGGATGCGATTGCGTCCTCTAGAAAATAACCCACACAACCGGAGCACAGCAAAAGCACGGCATCTGCACTTGGCGGTATCGTGTTTTTTTCCTACTTTTGTGACATAGAAAACAATCCTATATGGTCTACTTCCAACCCAAGGGAATGGGTGTGGCACTCGTCACCCCGTTTCAAGCAGACAAAAGCGTTGATTATGAGGCTCTGAAACGCCTTGTTGAGTATGTCATCGACGAAGGCGCAGACTTCATCGTCGTACAAGGCACGACAGGAGAGACAGCCACCATGACGCACGACGAAATTGAGCGTGTGTCCGATGCCGTGCGCCATTATGCTGCCGGCCGCGTTCCTCTGGTCATAGGCATTGGAGGCAACTGCACAGCGAATGTATGCCACGAAATAAAAAGCCGCGACTTGGACGGCTACGCGGCAGTGCTGTCAGTAGTTCCCTTCTACAACAAGCCCCAGCAAGAGGGCATATACCGCCATTACACAGAAATAGCAAACGCCTCTCCCCTGCCGGTAATATTGTACAACGTACCTGGGCGCACCGGGGTCAACATGACAGCAGAAACCACTCTGCGCCTTGCAGAGGTCGACAACATCATCGCCGTCAAGGAAGCCTCGGGCAATTTCACACAGATAGAGCAAATCATCAAGCACGCCCCGAAGGGCTTCAACGTCATCTCCGGCGACGACGGCATCACCTTCCCGCTAATAAGCCTTGGAGCGTCAGGTGTAATTTCCGTACTCGGCAATGCCTGTCCGCGAAAATTCTCGGAGATGGTACACATGGCTCTTTCGGGGAATATGGACGGAGCACGCCGCCTGCACCACGAGTTTGCCGAAGTGTTCCGGCTGCTGTTCGTTGACGGCAACCCCGCCGGCATAAAATGCGCCCTGGCACATCTGGGATTGGCGCAAGAAATACTGCGTCTGCCGCTGGTAAGCGTCACAGACCACACGCGGCAGCTGCTGCGCCAGGCGTTAGTGTCGATAGGCTACAACAGCCGCATCTGATCATGAGGTGATAGACAAAGCCACAGTCCAACGCATAAAGGATGCCGCCGACATCGTCGAGGTGGTAAGCGATTATGTGCATCTGACCCGGCGCGGCTCAAACTACATGGGGCTGTGTCCGTTCCACAACGAGCGCACTCCCTCGTTTTCCGTCAACAAGCGGCGCAATTTCTGCTACTGCTTCTCATGCCACAAAGGCGGCTCACCTGTCAACTTCATCATGGAGAAAGAGGGCATATCATACCACGACGCCCTGCTCCAGCTCGCGGCAAAATACGGCATAGAAGTGCATGAGCGAGAATTGTCAGACGAGGAACGCGACCTTCAGAATGAGCGCGACTCAATGTTCACAGCCAACAAATGGGCGATGGAACAGATGTCGGCAAACCTTACAGAGACCGATGAGGGAAAAGACATAGGCCTGCAATATTTCTACCAGAGAGGACTGACCGACGAGGCAATACGAGCTTTCCACCTGGGATATGCAATCGACCGCGGCAATGCTCTTGCCTCAGCAGCCCGCAATGCCGGGTACGACCAGGAGATACTGGTGAAACTCGGAGTGCTCGGCAAATCGCAGGACGAGCGCATATACGACCGTTTCCGTGGGCGCGTGATATTCCCTGTGTTCACTACGTCAGGCAAGGTAGTGGCTTTCGGCGGACGCACGCTGAAAGGCGACAAGGCGAAATACATAAACTCGCCCGAATCAGAGATATACAAGAAGAGCAACGAGCTGTACGGCATATACCAGGCTAAAAACTCGATAGTCCGCGAAGACAAATGTTTCCTCGTAGAGGGATACATGGATGTCATAGGGATGTGGCAGTCCGGACTACAGAATGTCGTGGCCTCGTCCGGCACCGCCCTTACCGATGGGCAGATAGCCATGATACACCGGTTCACGTCAAACGTCACGCTGATATACGACGGCGACAACGCCGGCATCCACGCCGCCCTGCGCGGCATAGACATGCTGCTGTCGCATCGGCTCAACGTCAAGGTACTGCTGCTGCCTGACGGCCATGACCCGGATTCATTCGCCAAGGCTCACACCCCTGACGAGTTCCGACAATACATAGCAGACAACGAGACCGACATCATCCGCTTCAAGACCAAGGTGCTGCTCGACGCGAGCGGCAACGACCCGCAACAGCGGTCAGCGGCAATACACTCAATAGTCGAGTCGCTCGCGTGCATACCGGACAACATAGCCCGCAATGTATATATCGGGGAATGTTCACGACTGCTCGGCGTGGAAGAATCAGTGATTGCCGTCGAGACACGCCGTGCACGAGAAAAAGCAGTAAGCAATGCCTCTCGCGCACGATCATACACTGCCATTGGCACAACAGACACGCCGCCCTCAAATACGCAACCGGCAGCACAGGGACAAACCGCACAGCCTGCCCAAACAACTGCCCCCTCAACAACCGGGAAGCGCAAGCTTACGCCGCTGGACAGAAGGCTGCAAAAATGCGAGGAAGAAGTGCTGCGGTACTGCGTGCGCTACGGCATGCTGTATTTCTGCGAAGGCATCGACAGCAACGGCGAGCCTGTGCAGATGAACATCAACCAATATGTCCGCAACGAGCTCAGCGAGGACAACATGACTTTTTCTGTCGAGGCTTACCGCAAGGTGTTTGAAGAACTCGACCGGCTCTCCGCCTCGTTCAATGAGGCCTTTGCCGAATTTGCTGCGTCAAAAGAGCCGGAATATGAACAGGTTAGAAACAACCGGTACGCCGAACTGTCTGCTATGCAGCTGTCGCTTGCCGATATGCAAAGCGAAGAGCAACGGCTGGAACAGGCCATTGCGGAAAGGCGCAATGCCGACCTGGCCGAATTTGCCATGATATGGCCCGGACAACAGCTGGCAAGTGCCGAGAACAACGACGTGCGAACCACCTCAACCCGACTGCTTACAGCCAAATATCAACTCAGCCGCGTATACAGCCGTAACGGAGCGCACGTGGCAGACGAATCCGAGAGACTCGGGGAACTTATACCGCGAGCCCTGGACGAATGGAAAGACTCAATACTCCAGCAGCGGCAACAAGACCTTCGCAAGCAGCTGGCCGAAGCATCTGCCGCCGGTGAAACCGACACCGAGTCACGGATTCAACAGGAATTGTTTGACCTCATGGCAATGCGGTCGCAGGTGGCACGCAACATAGGCGACCGTATAATATCCGCAACATAAACTCTCCCGAAAACAATACTCTAAATGACCGAACTCAATGACAATACGCCTGCGATATGCGCAGAAGGACTGACCAAGAATTTCGTCTCGGCAGGTGAGGCAAGCTCCACAAACCGTGCGCTCGACAACGTGTCGCTCTCCATACCGCGTGGCTGCATCTGCGGACTGCTCGGCCCCAACGGCGCCGGCAAGACTACCCTGCTACGCATCATCAACAATATCCTCGTCGCCGATACCGGCACTGTATCGATACTCGGGCTGCCGGTATCCATGGAGACAACCTCCCCACTGATAGGATATATGCCCGAAGAGCGAGGGCTGTATGACCGTATGCGCATTGAGGAACAAATAATGTATTTCGGCATGCTGAAAGGGGGCGACCGCCGACGGCTGCGCGAAGTGATGGATGAATATCTCGAACTGTTCAACCTCGCCGGCGACAAGCGGAGGCGAATAAAGGAACTGTCAAAGGGAAACCAGCAAAAAGTGCAGATTATCGCTACGCTGGTTCACGAGCCGCAGGTGGTGATGCTCGACGAGCCATTCTCGGGCTTCGACCCCATAAACGGTGAACTGCTGCGGCAGCTTATAGAGCGGCTGAACCGCAAGGGTACAACCATAATACTGTCGTCGCACAACATGGAGGCCGTAGAGCGTATGTGCAACCGCATAGCGATGATAGACCGGGGGCATATCATGCTCGACGGCGACCTGACAGAAATAAAAGAGCGATACCGTGACGGCTCGCTCATCATTTCCACACGCAGTGAACTACACCTGCCTCTCCTGCATGACAGCGGCATAATCGAGAGCGTAAGCCCTTGGTGCGATGCCCATGCGCAAAGGGGCTTCACCTACCGCGTGACACTGAAACCAGGCATCCGCAATGCTGAACTGCTCAAGACGGTGTCAATGCAGGGTGACATAATCCGGTTTGAGGAACACCTGCCCTCGCTCAACGAGATATTCCTCGGCATCACCGCGCGGTAATCCCCAACTGGCTCAACTCGTCGAGTATCTCCTGCGCCGAAAGCGTCCGGCGGCATGATATTGCGCCGGCAAACTTGGCTATTGCAGGATGCAGCCGCGTGTTGCCGAAAATCTGGCGGTTGTACGTCAGAGCTTTGCTGTATACTTCCTCCGCCTCATCATCCTCAAGGTCGCACGTCTCTCGTCCCTCGCGGATTATCTCGTCATGGAGAGTGTTCAGCAAATCATGAGGCACTGCAGTCTTCATGCGCACCAATGAACGCGCAAACAGGTTGGCCACAACCATTGCTGATGTAATCTGGAAATTGCGCACCATGCTGCCCCAAGTCGCCTTGGGAGAGACAGACGGCGACCCGATGAAATAATAGCCGTCTGAAAACAAAACCATATTGTCCTCGCTGTCAAGAGATATTGAGGATATGAGGTCTGATGCGTCAAGGGCAACCGCCGACAACGCCATTCCAGCCAGACCGTATGCCCGGTCATCCTCGTTGAGGTATTGTAATGTAAGAGTTTCCACTTGTTCTGATTTCTTTTTTCCGTCCCTAAATTCGGGACGGAAAAATAAACATACAATTGCGCTGGCGGCAATTATCATGCCACCAACGTCAGAATGTCACAGACACGCCTCCCAACACACTGATACCCTGACTCTTGACATCTGGCAAAAGTGTATTGTGATGATTTAAGATGTTGTCTGCCTGCACACTAAGCGTAACGGCAGGCGTAACTGCATACGACACACGCGCCGACAGGTTGGTGATGTCGGGCAGCCGCATTGCGCGTACTCCGGTCTCCGCGCCCTCGCCACCGATTATGACATTGGGGTCGTTCTGCTGCATCTGCGTAGGGCAATATACATTGCGTACACCACGGTAATTGTATTCCACGCCTATACGCAGAGGCTTGACAGGAGCGACCGACGCAGAGGCCGTCAACAGCCAGCGGGGGCGGTCTATGCCGTTGTAATACCCGGCACTGCCGTCCTGCGGCTGATACGAACCCTCCACGCCAATGTTGACAATGTCAGAAAGGTCATAGTTTACATTAGCCTGAATGCCCCAGCCTTTCACGTCAGTGCCGGCTGGGTCGAGCGGCATGTAGCAAACGCCCGGCTCCGCGAGAGCTGCAGGAGTGTTCAGATACATAGTGTACAGTCCGGCAAACGGCTGATGGCGCAGGTACTTGTATGCAAACGAAACACCGGCGGTAATGCCGGCAAACGGGCCAAAATTGATGCCAGCCTTGCCGTCAATCGGCATGTGGACAGGGCTTGTTGTGATCAGTCCGGGGAGACCGTAATAGTCAGCCGTACCCTGCGCAGCAAGCGTGTTCAGGAGCGTTCCGCCACCTACATGGAGGTAAAGGCCGGCAATGCCAGCCTTGAAATCCAGACGCACGTCTGGTGCTATATGGAATGCACTATAACGGTCGAGTTCAGGACCAGCGCCGAAGGTAAAGTCGAGTTTTGCACCGAGATTGATATTCATGTTGCCGCGCTGAAAACGGTAGAACGGAGCAAGGCGGATGTCGCCATAGCCGTCACCGGCAATCCTGCTCCATTCAGGCGAATCATACCCCAGCACATCGCCGTTCAGCCGTATGCCGAGAGTTGACGAGGAGTCGAAGTCGTATGAAATGCCGCCTTCGAGCATCGCGTGCGTCTCGCGCTGGCCCTGCATGCTCGACAGAGTGTACATTTCAGTCTCTGCGCTCTCCACGCGCTGCGGCAAGTACAGGCTGCGATAGCCGAAATAACGCATCTTCAACGCGGCATCATACTGTAGCGGACTGTCGGGCAAAGACCTCCACCCTATCCGAGCCGCAATGTCGTTGACAGTCTGCGTGGGGGCATCAAAGCCGAGACGTTGTTCCTCCAACGGAGCATAATAGCCGTAGTAGTTGAAATAGCCGAGATGATAGTCCAGGCTGGCGTCAAACCGGCCGGCATCGGCAAACGTATGAGCATAGTAAGCCCCTATCACCTCATCATAGTTCTTCTTGCGGACATCCGATGCATATTCTGACATTTCGGGCTTGAAGAGCGACGAGGAGTTGTGCTGCAGCCATACGCCCAGAATGTCATTCTCGGTATTCAATATGCGGTAGCCGGCGGAAATGGTCGAATTCAGCCATGAGCCGGCCTGAATGTCGAGATACCCCTTGTAGTCGCGCACTGTGCGTGTGGTCTGCCAGCCACGGTTGGGCAAGGCGGTGAACGAGGGGGCAAAGGGGGTGGTCACGCCGCGCTGCTCGTATGAAAGTGCAGCCGCGTCAAGCGGGAACGAGTAAATGCGCGGAAGGGTGTTTATGCGATCCTGTCGTATCACGTCCGGGAGATATTTGCCGTCAACAACCACACTGCCGCGCAGCGAATTGTCCTGGGCAGAGGCCGCCGACACCCCGGCAGCGAACAGCAACGCTGCTGCCGCCAATGATTTTATGCTGTTGTCTATTTCCATGATTTGAGTCGTTTGTTGATCATTTCGGCAATGTCTTGGTCATCGCCGGGGTAATTGTCCTTCAGGCTGCGTATGTATTCCAGTGCGAGCTGCTTCTTGCCCGATGCACGGTAAGCGTCGGCAAGCGCGATGTATCCACGCGCAAGCCAGTACTCATGCGGCGTACCGGAATCGGTAAACGCCGACAACACCTCAATCGCCTTCTTGTACTGTTTTGCTCCGAGGTAGTACTCGCCCAGTGCGACTGCGGCACGCGACCCCGGAAGCGACTGCGGCGATTCAGCCAATGATTTGAGCGTTGACACAGCTTCCTGCACGTCAGAACCCTCAGCAAGCAGCCCCGCTGCCTCGTAATACCTTGCCTCGTCGAGGATGTCACTGTCGAGGCCGCCGGCCTCGCGCACCTTGCGGGCATACTCCAGCCGCTCGGCAGCATCTGCGGTATGACGCATTATCCCGGCCCAGGCGTATGCGGAATAAGCCGAGCCGCCGCGTTTCTCGACCTCACGGTATGTACTCAATATCTCATCGGTACGGTTCGGGTAAGCCTCCTCGAGTATCTGCGCTTTCAGCAACAACGCTCCCGGCACTTGCTGTGCATACGGGCGTTTTTTTAGCAGTGTCTCGATAGTCTGCAGCGCATCATCGGGACGGTTCTCGTCAGTGAACTGGTATTCTGCAATGTCGCGCAAAGCCTGTGCCACATACTTGCCGTCGGGATAATTCTCAACATACTGCTCCAGTTTGCGATCGCTGCCGCCGGCAGCGTATTCAGAAGCGGCAGCATCGTATGTCAGCTGCTCTACCTCGCTGCTGTCAAGCTGCGGCGCGCCAGGTACACGACGCAGGAAATCCGCCAGCTGTGACAGTTCGCCTCGCGAAGCATAAATGCGGCGCAGCTCGTCGCTGGCTGTCTGCGCCTCCTCGCTCGACGGCCATTTCGATATAACAGACTTGTATGCCTCGTCAGCAGCCGTCTCATTGCCCTGCTTGCTGTACAGCAACGCCATCTGCAGCATCGCAGTGCGTGTCTCCGGGCTGTTCGGGAACTTGCGCGACAGGTTGTTAAGCGTCTTTATGGCCTTGTCAGTGTCCTCGGTTTCCATATAGGCGAGAGCCTGTTCGAGCATTGCAGTGGAAATCCACTTGGAGTTGGGGAATGTCTCCATCATCTCGCCGAGCAAACGCGCCTTTGTGGCGTTGTCGCCGTTGACACCGGCAATCACGGCACGGCGCATCGCAGCATAGTCGGCAGCGGCAGCACCTGCGAATAGACATCGGCGGCTGAATTGAGGCGACCCAGATAGTACAGGCAGTCAGCCTTGCGCACCAGCGCATCGGTGGAAAGGTTTGAGGGCAGTTTCGGCTTGCCTGACAGTGCATCGTCGAAATAGGCAAGCGCACTGCTGAACTTGTCCTGCATATACAGCGAGTACGCCATATTGTACAGGCCGAGCGTAGAGTTGTCGCCGCCCTTGTCATTGCGCAAATACTGTGCGTATGCCTTCTCCGCCTCGCCGTACTTGCGCTGCGCATACAGGGCATCGCCCAGCCACAACGCCGTCTGCGAACCTGTCTTGGCATCGAAACGCGACAGCGTCATGGCTTCCGACAGATACTCTTCAGCCCCTTCAGCGTTGCCGTTTGACATCTCACGCACACCATACTCAAAGAGTATCTTCTGCTTGGCGGCAAGCACCTTGGCATCGGGGCGTGAAATGCGGTTTATGCTTTTCAGGGCGTTGGCATAGTCCTTCTCATTGTAGTATGCCACCGCCATGTACTGTTCTATCTCGGGAGCATATTTCGAGTCAGGGTAATTGTCAACAAATTCCTGCATCAGCGACACCGAGGAGGCAAAAGGCACTTTGCCGCCGCGTGTCACAGAGGCTATGTAGTTGTACAGGGCTGTTTCCGCGACTTTGGGGTCGTAGTTCATCTGATACGCCTTGCGGAACGCAATAGCGGCGAGGTCAGGCTCGTTCTGGCGTATGGCGCACTGCCCCATGTAGAGGTACGCGCTTTGTGAGATGTCCTCATACTCCTCGCCTATCTGGCCAAAACGCTCGGCTGCACTCTCATAGTCGCCGTTCTCATAGTCTATCACACCGAGCGTATAGATAGCAGATGCCGTAGGTTCTGACTGTGTCTCCTCGATATAGCGGTTCAGGTATTCTGCTGCGTTGTCAAGGTCACCCTGCTTGAAATAGCTTTCACCCATAATGCGGCAAGTCTCGGGAATAAGTTCCGGCACAGGGGTTTTCTTCAGCAGCCCTGTCCCGCCGGAAATCACGGTATCGTACTGTCCGCGCATGAACTCAATCTGAAGCATATAGTAGCCGGCTTCCAGCCCCGTGGGGATATACTCGCCGCGCCGTGGCATATTGCGCGACCCGGCCGAAGATGATGAACTGCTGTCATAACCGCCCATCTCGAGCGACTCGGCAAATCCGTCGTAAGCCTTGTCATAATCGCCGTTCACATAGTCAATGTATGCGAGGTAGAACACCGCCGCGCGGCCGTATGTACTGTTGTCGCGCAAACGCGACAACAGCGGGACTGCACGGTTGAAATGACCAGTTTTGATGAGCGAAAACGCCTTGCGGTATGAATAGGTAGCGGCATCAGGCTTGCTAAGCCATTCCACGTCGAGGTCTTCATACACCGTTACGGCATTGGCGAAATCGTGGCTGAAGAAATAGAAGTCCCCCAGCAGCATACGCGCCGTCTGCACCTGCTCCGATGCAGGGTTGGAGGCTATGAAGTCGCGCAGTATCGGCACGCAGCGGGCATCGCCCATACGGTAGTATGCCTTGGCGAGCATCAGCTCCGCCCCAAGGCCGGAAAGCGTCTCAAACCGGGACAGCTGGTCTATCGTGCCGAGAGGGTTGTCACCGGCATCCATCAAAGATGCGCGGCTGTAATACCCGTCTGGTATCGGCAGCACCCTCGCTGCCATGTCTCGTGCCGAGATGCCGGGGATGAAAAAACACCCGGCAAGCACCAACGCCGACAGGCGGCGCGGCACTCGCGGCAATATCTGTTTTCGCTGATTTGTCATCGTGTCAGTGTGTATATGGTAATCGGGCGTACACGCACTGGCTGTGCTGTGCGCATACGGCAATGCAAAAATAGCAATAATTTGCGTGTCGGCAAACTGCGGCCTCACATTGTGTCAATGAGCCATGGCACACACGCGGTTTATGCGTGCTATGACCACCTCGGGGCTGAGCCCGTTCAGGCACAGGTAGTCGCCGCGACGGCACGGACGGTTGCCGTATATGGAACAAGGGCGGCATGGCAATGCAAGCTGCACGGCATTGTCCTCCGGCTGGCAGCGGCCGTAAAAACCTGTGTACGGGTGCGTTGCGCCCCAGATGGAAACCACCGGGCAGCCAACAAGCGAGGCAAGGTGCATATTAGCTGAATCCATCGACAGCAGCACGTCGCAATGGCTCAACAGTGCAATCTCGGCTGCGATACCGGCCTTTTTGGCTGCAACATTCGTGATGTTGTCACGGCCGGCACACCACTCATCCAAGACAGCCTGTTCTTCCGCGCCCGCCCCCATAAGGAACAAGCGCACAGATGGCTCGGCAGCGAAATGCTCCACGACCTTGTGCGTATGCTCCAGCGGATAGACCTTCCCGGGGTGACGCGCAAAGGGAGCAATGGCTATCCACACCTCGTCAGGCTGCTTTTCTACACCCTCGCCTACTATGGGAGCAATCATCCCCGCCGGCGCATCATCCGCGCCGAAAAGCGAGACAAACGACTTGTCGCGGCAAATTCCCAGGCGCGAAAACACATCCGCATAAAGCACGCTTACCGGTGTGAGAGGAACGAGGTTCTTGTCATTCGGGCGTGTAAGCGCACGCCTGGCCTTGCGATGCTTGTCTATGTGGGCTGTCTTGACACCTTTCAGCCGAAAGACAAGGCGCATTATCTTGGTTCGCAGCACGTCATGCAAGTCGGCGTATGTGTCTATGTCATACTGCACAGACAGGCGGCGGCACAACTTGACTAT
>SAMEA104315438__coassemble_924_pt1 | contig 15018 bp, 10 predicted proteins | sample SAMEA104315438__metabat2_high_PE_015 | metagenome-assembled genome bin SAMEA104315438 (sample SAMEA104315438) | gut metagenome | biome: Monkey gut; feature: monkey-associated habitat; material: faeces | place: China | collected 2013 | reverse complement strand
CACACTCCCATAGCCGACACCGAGAAGGGCGAGGAGGATGCGGCACGCCGGCTGCAAGAGAAATACCGCGTGGATACACCCAAGAAGAAAAAGCCCAAAAACGACGCTGCCAACCCCAACAAGCTGCTCCCGCTCATCGAGGTGGACCTGCACATCGGCGAACTCACGGACACCACTGCCGGCATGGACAATGCCGCAATGCTGCAGATGCAGCTCGACGAGGTGCGCCGCGTCATGAAAGCCAACTCGCGCCGCATCGGCCAGAAGATAGTCTTCATCCACGGCAAGGGGGAGGGAGTGCTGCGCCGCGAGGTGCTCAGCCTGCTGAAACGCGAATACCCGAAAGCGACCACGCAGGACGCTTCATTCCGCGAATACGGCTTCGGCGCAACACTCGTGACTATACATTGACACACAAACACTTAACGCTATGACAATAAGCGACGAATGGTGGACCGCCCCGGCAGAGGCTGACAACGGCCAGCTGATAATGGTCACCGGCCGCGACAACCTCGATGAGGTACGGGCGAGCGGCAAATACGTATACCGCATCGAGGTGTCGTGGAAATACGACGCCCTCCCCGACGGCATGCCCTCTCGCGAAGACGCGGAACTGATGGAACAGGCCGACGAGGCTCTGAAAGCCGCTTTCCGCCGAGAGAAGAAAATCGGCGTGATAACAGGCATTTACACCGGCGCGGGGGAACGCAACTGGGTCATTTACACCTCAAACCTGCGCGTGTTCTCCTCCGTGTTCAACCGCGCCTTGCAGGAACTGCCGGCACTGCCCATAGTCGTTGATGCGGAGTCCGACCCCGACTGGGAGGAGTACCGCCAGATGCGCGACAACACATACATCAACCCCGGGGAGTAACCACCCTCCGGGGCAATATGGCTGCCGCCTTCAGTGGACGGCAGCCAATCGGCTGAATTACAATATAATACTACTATAAATATGTTCAAGAAACTACTATCCATCACAGCACTTGCGGCGGCATCGTTCACAATCTCCGCCCAAGTAACTTCCACCCCTTCCTTGCTCCTGGAGGGCAGCTCCGACGTGGTGATATATTTCCACGCAGACCAGGGCAACAAGGGGCTTATGGGACAGCCGGCTTCGGCGCAGATATACGCCCACACCGGTGTCATAACCAACTCGTCAGTATCGTCAAGCGACTGGAAGTACGCCCCAAACTGGGGAGACAACAGCGCGAAGTACAAGCTCGAGTACGTCAGCACCGACCTCTGGAAACTCGACATCGGCGACATACGCACATACTACGGCATCACCGACCCGTCGGTGAGCGTCAAGCGTCTTGCCTTCGTATTCCGCAACGCCTCCTGCACCGCCGAGGGGAAAGGCACGGGCAACACCGACATATTCCTCGACGTGCTGCCCGAGGGGCTGCAGGTCTCGCTCTCCGCTGACACTGACGGCAATGTCATACAGCCAAAGAGCAACATCAGCTTCACCCTGCTCGCCTCACAGGCAGCTGACCTCACCCTCTCGGTCAACGGCAACAGCATCGGCACAGCCTCCGGCAAAACTGAGCTGACCGCCAAGTACAGCTTCGCCCAGTCAGGCAACTACACCGTGACCGGCACTGCCACCGCCGGCGGACAAACCGTCACCAAGTCAATAGAATACGTATGCCTCGCGCCCTCTGCCGCTGCCGACTACCCCGGCGGCAAGCCCGTCATGGGCGCAGTGCGCAACGGCGACGGCTCGGTGACGTTCTGCATCGCCGCGCCGCAGAAACAGACGGCTATGCTCGTGGGTAGCTGGAACGGCTATGCCAACGACACGAAATACACCATGGCTTACCAGGACTATGAGGGCAACCGCTATTTCTGGATCACCGTCCCCGACCTCGAGCGCGGCAAGGACTATATGTACTACTACCTGATAGACGGCACGACCAAGGTCGGCGACCCTTATGCACGCCTCATTCTCGACCCAAACTATGACCAGTACATAGCCGCAGACGTGTTCCCCGACATGCCAGCATACCCCGATGCCAGCGACGTGCCGCTCGCCGTATTCAACGACAACATCAACGACTACGACTGGCAAGTGTCCGGCTTCAAGGGCGCGGAGGGCTCCAACCTGTTCATCTACGAGCTGCTGCTGCGCGATTTCACCGGCACTGAAGGCCAGGCATACGGCAACGGCAACGTGCGCCTCGCCATGGAGAAGATACCCTACCTCAAGCAGCTCGGCGTGAACGCCGTCGAGCTGATGCCTATTACCGAGTTCAACGGCAACAATTCGTGGGGCTACAACCCCAACTTCTACTTCGCCCCCGACAAGGCATACGGCACGCCGGCCGACTACAAGGCATTCATCGACGAGTGCCACCGCAACGGCATCGCCGTGATACTCGACATGGTCTTCAACCAGAGCGACTGGCTGCACCCCTGGTACCAGATGTACCCCGCCGGCTCCAACCCCTTCTTCAACGCCACCGCACCCCACGCATACAGCGTGCTGAACGACTGGAACCAGGGCAACCCGCTCGTGCGGCAGTACTTCTGCGACGTGCTGCAGTACTGGCTCACCGAATACCGCGTTGACGGCTTCCGCTTCGACCTGGTCAAAGGCCTCGGCGACAACTCGTCATACAACGGCTCGGGCGATTCCGCCACCGAACAGTTCAACCAGTCGCGCATCGACAATATGCGCCGCTTCCAGCAGGCTGTCATGGAGGTAAACCCAAATGCCTATTTCATCAACGAGAACCTCGCCTCGCCCGCCGAGGAGAATGCCATGGCAGAATACGGACAGCTCAACTGGGCCAACGTAAACTACTCGGGCTCACAGTATGCCGCCGGGCTGAAAGACGACTCCGGCCTCAACCGCTTCTACGCGCCCGCTGACAGCCGCAACTGGGGCTCAACGGTATCATACCTCGAGTCGCACGACGAGCAACGCCTCGCATACGTCCAGAACACAAGCGGCGCAACAGGCATCAAGGGCAACATCGTCAACTCTATGCACCGCCTCGGCTCTGCCGCCGCGCAGATGATGATGTCGCCGGGAGCGCACATGATATGGCAGTTCTCCGAACTCGGCAACGCACAGAACACAAAAAACTCCGGCGGCAACAACACCGCCCCCAAGACCGTCAACTGGAAGCACCTGGACAACGCCAACCGCCACGGCCTCTACGACTCGTATGCCGAACTCGCCGCCATACGCAACAACAATCCGCAGATGTTCTCACGCGACGTGCAGGTGACTGTCAACACCTCCGCCTCATACTGGAACAACGGACGCTCGATAGTCCTCAGCAACGGAAACCAGCAGATACTCCTCGCCGTCAACCCCAACATCGACGGCGAGCCGATAAACGTCTCTGTCCCCTTCAAATCGTCAGACAACGCTGACTATCAGGTACTCTCCAAATCGTATGACACCGACCCGACGTTCAACGCCGCAGCCGGCTACATCACAGTCGCGCCCAACTGCTACGCCGTCATCAGCTCGGCAGACCTGACCGAGGTTGAAGACATAGCCGGCGACAACACGCGCCTCATCGTCAGCGGCAGCAACGGGACGCTCAACATCGCCGGGAGCGACGGCAGCATAGCCGTCTACACCCCCGCCGGCGTATGCGTCTACCGCGCAGAAGGCACGGCAGACGACTCCGTCAGCCTCACCCTGCCGCGCGGCATCTACATCGTCCGCGCCGCGCAAGGCGATACCGCCCGAACCGTGAAAGTCCGCATCTGACCAGCAGCCCCCTCAACAGGGCAAACACATACACACAGCAAAGGCGCATACCTCCGGTGCGCCTTTGCCTTATTCCGTCTGTACACGGACATTCTGTACCGCGTGCAATTTGCTGAATATCTGTCGCTTTACTGCTCCACCTCTTTCTCGATCACGTTAGGAACGTCGCCATAGTCGTTAGCCCAAATGTCGCTCGGCTTGCACATCCATATCAGCCATATTATCCAACCAACACAAGGGACGGCTTTGACAAGAATACACCAGCCGCTCTTGTCTATGTCATGCAGACGACGACAGCAAAGGCCAAGATACGGCAACAGCACTATCAACAACCCAATAATGTAAATGGTATAAATGGCATTGTCTAATGCGTGAGGGGCATCACCGAACAACAGTTCCTGAAGTAAACCAAAGCACATACCCACCCCCAAACTCACCGACCAAATGAATAATACGAACCACCAGTACTCCTCGCACGAGGCGCGTCCCGAAAAACAGCAGTATTTGGAGAACGCTCGCTTAATCGCCTCTCCAAAGCCAACACTTACTTGTATTTGTTCCATTGCGTATTAATTTTTGTTTCCCAAAAGCGACAACGCTTTTCAGTTGGTGCAAAGTTACAACCAATATTCTTGTTTCACCCCCGAATATTAAATGATGCAAATATATAATATCCACAATGTGAATTAATACAAACACATTACGTATGAGAAATTAGGGACGCGGCGTGCCACTACTTGGGCTGCGCAATCATACAGGGGCATAAAACCACTGACAGCAGGGCAAGGGACGGTCAAAGGAGGGAGGCGAAGTCGGTGGCGGGTGTGCCTCGGCGGGCGCGGCATGCCGCCGCAAGGCGTGCCAGCACCCGGGGCGTGCGCGACGGCGCGTCATAGCGGAAGCGACGGTATTCATCGGCTGCCGCCTCGCCATATTCCGTCACCCCTCCCTGCCTAAGCATTTCGGCGAGAGTGTCTATCCATTCCGAGAGGGTGTCTCCCTCGGGACGAAACCATGCCCGGTCATCATCGTCATAGCACAGCTGGATGCCGGCTGCGGAGGCTGCTCCGGCGCACCATGCGGCATGGCTGCGCACCGTGTCCGCACCTTCCACGATCATCAGCGGCACACCGTCAGCTTTGCAGCGGTCACAAACACAGCGCATTGCCTCGCCAAGGTTGTCGGGCAAACTCTCGTCGCTCAATGCATGAAGCCCCGCCTCCGAAATGCCGAAAAGCGAGAACGTCCACCGCTTGTCGGGATTGTTGTCAGACGGTACAAGCACACCCAATGCCGAACGAATGTTTTCGGGCAAGGCGGACGGAGCGGGGATGCTTGCCGGGTCGAAAACGGGCATGCGTGAGGTGCGGAACGCCTCCTCTGCTGTCGTGGGAAACTCTGCCATCATTGCCTCGTGGCTCTGGTATTCGCGCCGCTTGTCGTGATACCACGCCACAGCCTCCAGCGGCACGCCGTCGGCCAGCAGCTGCCGTTCATACTCATCCATTGCCGCGAGCAACTTTCCCATTTCCGTAGGCTTCACCTCGCGGCGGTACATCTCTATCTCATGCCACGGCACGAATATCGCAAGCTTGTCGCTCTCGCCAGCCACGGCTCGCTGCCATTCGCGGTAGAAATAATTGTCAGTGCCGTTGGCCGTTGACTCCATGACCACCACGGAGTCGGGACACCGCAGCACCGAGCCGCCGACGGTACGGACTATCTCCTCGGCAGTACGCGCATCGCCGTCAGCCCAGAAAGCCACCTCGCTCAGGTGTGCCATGGCGAAATTGGAGCCGCGCACGGAGTTTGGCGACATCGACGTGGCAATAGCCACCTGGCAGTCGCGGGCGGCAAGGTAGCCAGTTGATGCCGACTTCTCGTAAGGCACGAGTTCCCAGTCCTTCGGCTTGCCCGGCTTCATCGCCTCTGGGTAGCAGCGCAACAGCCGCGTGTACATCCCGCGTATGGCAGCGGCAGCATCCTTGACGTGGGCGCAGGTGAGCGAGTTCCACCCACGGCACACCACCATCTGCATCCACGCCATGTATATCTGCACGAGCGTCGAGCCGCCCCATTGCCGCGCCTTGAGCATGATGACACGCACCGGCCGGCGCGACCGGCGCACGCGCTCCATCTGTGCCAGCACACGCCGCTGCGGCGCATTGAGCGTGAACGGCACTTCGCGACCACTCTCCTTGTCAACTATCCTGACGCACTCGCGTGCCCAAGCCTCGAAATCAGCCGCATAACGCGCCATGCGGCTCTTGTAATCCTCTGTTTCCATATTGAAGTTTTTTGGCGCAAAGTTACGCCGCCTCCGCGACTTGAAAATGCGGTTTTAACACTCTGCGCCCCAGCGATGTTCCTTCTCCGCCCGCGCAAAATTTGCGAATGATGAGATTTGTCGCTAAATTTGCACTGCCTGTACATCAGACGGTGTGCAGACGTTTTCTTCACGGAACAAAGCTGTCAAACCCAATGTTGCTAAGCAAACTATACAAGACCATAGACGAGCGTTACTCCGGCAATGACAAGGCACTCATAACGCACACTCTGCAAAGCAGCGCAGAATACGAATCCAGCGAGCTGTGCATGATGGCCTCTGAACCGGAAGTGGCGTATTATGCAAATTCGTTGTTCAAAGACCATGTGGATTTTGACGTGCCGTTTCCTCCCACAGAAAAGCCGCAATTCTCCTTCATCGACCTTTTTGCCGGCATCGGCGGTTTCCGCATACCGTTGCAATGGGAGGGGGGAAAATGCGTCTTTTCATCCGAGTTCAACCCATCGGCACAAAATGTCTATGAGGCAAATTTCGGGGAATACCCTTTCGGCGACATAACAAAGATTCCCAAAAACATGATTCCGGCACACGACGTGCTCACAGCCGGCTTCCCATGCCAGCCGTTCAGCATTTCAGGCAAGATGAAGGGCTTTGAAGACACGAGGGGGACGCTCATATATTCCGTGTTCCAGATAATCGAGGCCAAGCAGCCCAAAGTCGTTTTCCTCGAAAACGTGAAGCACCTGGTGCATCATGACAAGGGCAAGACTTTGAAAACAATACTGGACGGCCTCGAAAACCTCGGGTACAGATACAGCTGGAAAGTACTGAACTCTTCGGACTTCGGAGTGGCGCAAAACCGCGAGCGAATAATCATAATCGCGCACCATGACAAGGAGTTTGATTTCTCACAACTGCACAGACAGAAGAAAGTCATGCTGCGGGAAGTTCTGGACGACCCGGCAAATACCCAGTTCGAGTATCTGGAAGAGCCGTACACGATATTGCCAGAGATGAAACAGCAGCCATCAGGCCTGATATTTGCCGGCTACCGCAATAAAAACATAAGGAAAGCGGGCGTACGCCCGGGTACAGAACACTTGTCACGTGTACACAAGCAACCGAACCGTATATATTCGGTTGATGGCGTGCATCCTGCAATTCCCTCGCAAGAAACATCAGGGAGGTTCTGGATTTACGACGGAAAAACGGTGAGGAAACTGACGCTAAACGAGTGCTACCGCATAATGGGATTTCCCGATAACTTCGTGCGCAGCAACAGCATAACCGAGCAATACCGGCAAGTGGGCAATTCCGTGTGCATCCCAATGATCCGCGAGATTATGAAAGAAATAAAGAGACAGCTACTATGAACGATACCGAACTATTTATAGAGCGTCTTTACAGCGATGCGCTCGAGAAAGACATTAAACAGGATTTTGCGACACTGCCTGACTTGCTGAAAGACAAGCTTGACACCATAGCTTTAGCTTCTGAAAATTCCAAAGGAGTATTGGCCGTGACAGTTACAAGTCTGGTCTACAAGACATTGCATCCCGACCAAGATGTACGCCGGCATCAGCAAAGCATCGACGGCGGTTATTCGGGACGCACGTTTGACAGTCATTACATAACACCCTTCCTGAGAGCCAAATCTTCCCCCAACATGGCTGAAAGCGGTTGGTTAACAAGGTCGTTAGAACAAAAAGTCCCATACGACATGGACTATACCGGCGCAATCAGACCTCAGCAGCTGAAAGACGCATTTTTGGGTGTCCTTGACATGGTGGAGAATGTACCTGTCGATACGGAATCGGCTGTGCAGTATCTGCTTGCACGCCTTGCAGTAATACGTGACTCGAGAATAATCGAGCTTGCCAAGCCCAAGAACCTCACGATTTTGGCTATAGCGAATGTACTCGAGAAGCATTTCTCCAGCACCTACAAAGGCAGCGGAGCATCACGGTTGCCTGTCATTGCCTTTTATGCCGCATATCAGGCTCTGATGCCCGAGCTGAAACGCTATGAGGGGATGACCTTGCTGCCGCTCGAAAGCCACAACTCAGCCGACGCACAAAGCGGCAGGCTCGGGGACATCGACATTGTTGACCGCGACGGCAAGCCCTTTGAGGCTGTTGAAATCAAACATGACATCCCGGTAAACAGGAACATCGTAGAAAGGGCGAAGGAAAAAATACTGCCGTCCTCTGTAAGCCGGTACTACATATTGTCAACCATTCCCATGCATGAAGAGGAAATGTCGCATATTTCCGAAATCATCACACAGGTCAAAAACTTCCACGGTTGCCAGATTGTGATAAACGGCATAATACCGTCACTGAAATATTACCTGCGGCTATTGTCAGACACAGCTTTGTTCGTAGAGAACTATGCACAACTGCTGGCGACGGACGAAGGCGTAAAGTTTGAACACCGCCAACGGTGGAATGAAATCATAGCCGCGTTGTAACACGCCGGGCGGCGTGTGCCGTGCAGACGGGGGTTGCGGATATGGCGAAAAAATTGTAACTTTGTGTATTGCATGGCGCAAAACGCGCCGCAACACTCTCCTGTCATGAGCATCAAGGACTATCCGCAATACACCCCCAGTGAGGAAGACCGTATGGCCGACGAGGCGTACCAGGGTCTTCTCAGTGCATACCTGGCCTCCAACCACCGCAAGAAGGTGGAAATCATCGACCGCGCATACAAGTTTGCGCGTGAGGCTCACCGTGGCGTGCGCCGCCTGAGCGGAGAGCCGTACATCATGCACCCGATAGCCGTGGCGCGGATAGTCATCTCGGAACTCGGGCTGGGTTCCACCTCCATCTGCGCCGCGCTGCTCCACGACGTGGTCGAGGACACCGACTATACGCGGGACGACATCGCAGCCGCTTTCGGAGACAAGATAGCCGACATAGTGGAGGGGCTGACGAAAATTTCGGGAGGGATATTCGGCGACAAGGCCTCGCTGCAGGCCGAGAATTTCCGCAAGCTGCTCCTGTCCATGTCTACCGACATCCGCGTGGTGCTCATCAAGATGGCCGACCGCCTCCACAACATGCGCACCCTCGGCTCTATGCGCCCCGAGAAGCAGTACAAGATAGCCGGTGAGACGCTGTACGTATACGCGCCGCTGGCACACCGTCTCGGCCTGTTCAAAATAAAGCAGGAACTCGAAGACCTCGCCTTCCGCTATGAGCATCCGCGCAAGTATGAGGAGATAATGTCGCTGGTCAACGAGAGCGCAGACCACCGCGACCGCATCGTCGAGGAGTTTGTGCGCCCGGTACGCGAGAAGCTCGACGCCGCCGGCTTCAAATATGAGATCAAAACCCGCGTCAAGAGCGCGTACAGCATATACAACAAGATGGAGAAGAAACATATCCCGTTCACCGAGATATACGACATCTATGCCGTGCGCGTGATATTCGAGAATGATGACGACTCGCTGGAACGCTTGCGCTGCTGGCAGATATACACCTTCTTCTCTGACGGCCGCGTGGTCCACCCCGACCGGCTGCGCGACTGGACAGCCGTGCCGAAGGCCAACGGATACCGGGCGCTGCACCTGACGGCAATGGGACCAGAGGGGAAATGGATAGAAGTGCAGATACGCTCGCGAAAGATGGACGACATCGCCGAGCTGGGATATGCCGCACACTGGAAATACAAGAGCGGCGTATATGAGGACGAAACGGAGCTCGACAACTGGATACGAACAATCAAGGACATACTCGCAAACCCCGAGCCCAACGCCATCGACGTGCTCGACACCATCAAGCTCAACCTGTTCTCTCGCGAGATATATGTGTTCACGCCCAAGGGCGACCTGTACACGCTGCCCGCCGGCTCGTCGGTGCTTGACATGGCCTTCGCAATACACTCCGAACTCGGCATACACTGCATGGCGGGCAAGATAAGCCACAAGCTCGTCCCGCTGTCGCACATACTCGACAGCGGCGACCAGGTGGAAATCATCACTTCCGACACGCAGTCGCCAAAGCCCGAATGGCTGGATTGCTGCCACACCGCCAAAGCCCGCGACCGCGTGCGCTCAATCCTGCGCAAGGACCGGCGGCTGCAAGCACGCAAGGGAGAGGAGATTTACCTCGACTTCCTGCGTCAGCAGAGTGTAAAGCCGGGGGGAAAGCTGCTAAACCGCATTGTCAGCCACTACAAGGCGGAAAATGCCACAGAGTTCTACCTGATGCTCGCCAGGGGCGACATCGCCTCGCTGGCGCAAGACCTGCCGTGGGTGGGACGCTCCAAACAGTCCATATTCTCCAAGCTGCTGCGCAACCCGTTCTCGTCGCGCCGCAAGGAGGAAATGCCGGCCGCCGAAGCGCGCCACGTCAACCTCGGCGAGGTGTATGTGCTGCGGCCAGGCAGCTCGCCCAACTACCGGCTGGCAGCGTGCTGCTCGCCGGTGCCGGGCGACGACGTGCTCGGATTTGTCGATGACGAGGAGAATGTGGTGGTCCACAAGGTGAACTGTGACACTGCCATGCGCCTCAAGAGCGCATACGGCCCGCGCCTCGTAGCAACACGCTGGGAGGGGACGGCGGACCGGTTCATGGCCTCGATTTCCATGGAGGGGCTGGACCGCACCGGCATGATCGGCGACATCGCCAATACCGTCACCGGACAGCTCGGCATCAACATCCGCAGCCTCAACATCCGCGCCGACGGCGAAGTGTTCCATGCCGACATGACCGTGCAGATAGACACCACCGACACCCTCGACAAGATAATGCACGCACTGAAGAAGATTTCAGGGATAAAGTCTGTCAAACGAATGAGTTGACAACCGTCCCGAGCAACATAACACAGACTCAAGAAGATGAAGTTTTTCTCAAAGGTAAATATGGCGCGTGTGGGCATGGCAATCATCCTCACAGCCGTTGTCCTGGCTCTTATGCCGCACGCCGACCGCCAATCATACAGCTACGAACTGAACCAGCCGTGGAAATACCCGCTGCTGACAGCACCGTTTGACATGCCCATAATGCGCGACTCCACGTCGCTCACCACCCTGCGCGACAGTGTTGACAAGCATTTCGTCCCATTCGTGAAACGAGAGGCAAACATCGCCAAGGACGTGACGGAGCGGTTCAGTTCAGCCGCTTACGGGAGTGTTGACAGCCACGACATCGCCATAGTACAGCAACTGCTGGCGCAAGTCTACAAAATCGGCGTAATGGATCCAGACCTGTACGCACAGGTGACGGAATACACCGGCTCGAAAGTGCGCATGTCCGAAACATCAGACGACCCTGACGTAGTGGGGACGGTAGACGTGTCACAGATGTTCACGCCGGTCAAGGCCTTTGAGTTCATCGACTCGGTATATACGATGCGCTTCCACAACCTCGACGGCGCAGGCATGTCACAGAACCTGTCAAAAGCACTGAATGTCAGCATAATTCCGAATGTCGTGGTAGACTCTGCACTCGACACGAAATACCGCAAGCAGGAGTTCCTAAACGTGACTGGCGCACAGGGCATCATCAAGAAAGGGCAGCGCATCGTGGACCGTGGCGAAATCATCACGCCGCAGATTTACACCAACCTGAACACGTTTCAGGAGATGGTGCAAAAGAACCTGCACGGCACCAGCCAGCAGACATACTTCATGCTCGGCCAGACGCTGTACATACTCTTCTGCATAACGCTGCTGTACCTGTTCATGACCCTCAACCGCCCGCAGTTCTACAGAGACGTACGCAAGATGACATTCCTGATGACGTTCATAACCATGTTCTCCGCGCTGACCATACTGCTGTTCGAGAACTTCTCCAACGGCATATACCTCGTGCCGTTTGCAGCCTTGCCGGTGGTGATACGCATATTCTTTGACTCGCGCACTGCCATATTCTCGCTGCTGACCACAGTGCTGATATGCGCCCTGGTGGCGACATACCAGTTCCAGTTCATATTCATGGAAATGTGCGTCGGACTCGTGGCAGTGTTCAGCATACACCAGCTGTCACGCCGCTCGCAGCTGGTACGTACCGCGCTGTTGTCGTTCCTCGCATACTCCGCCAGCTACTTCGTCTCGACACTGATCGCAAACGGCGACCTCGACCATTTCTCGTGGAACATGATAGGCCTGTTCGGCATCAACTCCATAATCCTGTCTTTTGCATACATACTGATAGTAATCATCGAGAAGGTGTTCGGCTTCACCTCCACCGTCACGCTCGTCGAGCTGAGCGACATCAACACGCCGCTGCTGCGGCAGCTCGCTGAGGAAGCCCCCGGCACATTCCAGCACTCCATGCAGGTTTCCACCCTTGCCGCCGAGGCTGCGCTCGCTATCGGCGCGAATGTGCAGCTCGTGCGTACCGGCGCACTGTACCATGACATAGGCAAACTCGAGAGTCCATTCTTCTTTACCGAAAACCAGCACGGCGTAAACCCGCACGCCGGCCTTGACCCGGAAACCAGCGCACGCAAGATAATACGACACGTCACATACGGGGTGCAGCTCGCACAGAAGAACAAACTCCCAAAGGTGATAATCGACTTCATTCTCGAACACCACGGACGCGGCCTCGCCAAGTATTTCTACAACACGGCTGTCAACGAGCATCCGGGCGAGACCATCGACCCGGAAAAGTTCCGCTATCCGGGGCCGAACCCGCAGACACGCGAGACCGCGCTGCTGATGATGGCTGACGCTGTAGAGGCGGCTTCCAGAAGCCTCAAGGACTTCTCCGTGGAAAACATAAACACGCTCGTGGACAAAATACTCGATTCGCAGCAAGCCGACGGCCTGTTCCGCGAGTCGCCGCTGTCGTTCCGCGACCTCGAAACCGTGCGTGCCACGTTCAAGAAGCGTCTTGCCACCATTTACCACTCGCGCGTGGCATATCCCGAAATACACAACCACGAGGCACTGGAAGTGCAGACTGCTCCGACTGCCTCGACTGCTGAAACAAAATAATATTACCGCAGCAATCCGCGTTATGAATATAGCCCTTTTAAGGGCTTAGCAGATATGGCAGTCGTAATCGTCACAATAAGCTGTCTGATGTGGGTGGCAGCATTGGCGCTCACCATGTCGCGCCGGCAGATGCTCGCGCCCGTGGTGTCATACCTCGCGCTGCTCGTCATCAGCTTTGCCGAGGATGCCGCACGCTACCAGCTGCTGCCCGTCAACGGTGTCATCCTCACCGGCTGGCTCGCCATGACACTCGTCGTGACCGCAGCCACTGCAATGCAGCCACGGGTGCTGCAGGCGCAGCGGCGAGGTACAGCCTACATAACCGCCGGCGCAGTCACCGGCATGGCGCTGGGACTGTCGGCCTTCTCATTCGGCATCGCCGAACATCTGCTGTACAGCATTATGGTGCTGCTGACTGTAATCGGCGCGTTTGCCGGCATGCTGTTCTTCTCACGCACACCCAAGGGCGAAGACGTGGCTATGCACACCGGACGGTTCTTCCGCTACCTGCTCGCCAAGGGATTCCCCACAGTGATAACGGTATCAATGGCGGGAGTGGCAGCACTGCTCGCGCTCGCCGTCTCGCGGGAAATACAATGACACACTGCCTATTAACAGACTATCCTCATGAAAACAAGCATATTACACTCAACAATCATAGTACTGGCACTCTTAGTGGCCGGGGGCATCGCCGCAGCAGCACAGGGACGGCAGGTGTCATCATCGCCAGCCAAGAAGACCGTGACGGTGGAACGCCCTGACCTCGACAAAATCAAGGCAGAGACACTCAACCCGAAAAGTCGCTTCTATTTTCCGAAACTCATGAAGCGTTTCGAGAAGAACGACACGGTGATGACCACCGAGGAATACCGCTACCTCTATCTCGGATATATGTTCCAGGAGGACTACGACCCCTACCGTGTGTCACCGTATGACGAAAAGACCGCGCCGTTGAAAACGCGCTCCAAGCACACACGCCAGGAGGTGGACACTCTCATCAAATACGCCGAGCTGTCGCTCAACGACAACCCCTTTGACCTGCGGCACATGTCATTCCTCGTCCACGCACTCAAGGAGAAGGAAAAGACCTACCGTGCCAAGTTCTGGGAGTTCCGCCTCGAAAACCTCCTCGCGGCTATCAAGAGTACCGGCACCGGCGAGGACGTGGAACACGCATGGTACGTCATCTACCCTGCCCACGAATACGACATGGTGCAGCTGCTGGGATACAACGCTGTTGACGTGGATTTTGAGAAATACCCCGGGTACGACATACTGAAAGTAGAGCCGGAAGAGGAGACCGCAAGGCGGCTCAAAAACAAGGTCGCCGACAAATTCTTCTTCAACATGGTAATACCCACCGAGCAGTTCGAGCTGAAGCACCCCGAGGACGTGGACGATGACGATGAGGAAGCCTTAGCTCCGGCAACGTCAACGGAAGAGGAAGAAGACCCGGACAACGCCCCGGCGCAGTGACAGACTTTGAAATTACCGACAACGAATAACATCATCAAGAATATATGGGAAACAAGGAATATAAGGTAAGCGACGGCATGTTTGTAGCTTTCGCATACACCGTGACCGACGCCACTACCGGCGAGGAACTGTTCAAGGCAACCGCCAAAGCTCCCGACGTGATGGTCTACGGCGTGACCGAGGGCATCATACCCGGACTGGCAGCCGCAATCAAGGACCTGAAAACGGGCGACAAGTTCGGCATGACGCTCCCGCCTGAAGCAGCATTCGGCAAACGCGACGAGGAACACGTCATGCAGCTCGAGAAGGAGATATTCATGCGCGACGGCGAAATGGCAGACGAAATCCAGAAAGGCGCAATCGTGCCGATGATAACCTCTGAGGGGTACCGCGTGCAAGGCCGTGTAATGAAAATAGGCGACACGCACGTCACCATGGACTTCAACCACCCCTTTGCCGACATGACGGTTAAGTTTGACGGCGAAATAGTAATGGTGCGCCCCGCTACCGAGGACGAGCTGCACCCCAAGGGGGGATGCTGCGGCGGATGTGGCGGAGGCAGCTGCAGCGACG
>SAMEA104315438__coassemble_844_pt1 | contig 16691 bp, 19 predicted proteins | sample SAMEA104315438__metabat2_high_PE_015 | metagenome-assembled genome bin SAMEA104315438 (sample SAMEA104315438) | gut metagenome | biome: Monkey gut; feature: monkey-associated habitat; material: faeces | place: China | collected 2013 | reverse complement strand
CCGTGTCCGTGACCTGACAGGTGTTAACCCCGCACACATCGTGCGCGTCGTCCTCTGCGGCACGCGATATGCCCCTCTCCGCGAGCATCTTGCCAACAGTCGAGGTCTCCGCAAAATTGAGTTTGCAACCGAGTGTGTAATAAGCGGCAGTGAGGCAGTCCTTCTTTTCCATAGGCACAAAGTTAACAATAAATCGGCACATACGGAAACGCCCGTGCCGCGCTGCCTCGGCGCGTCAACGTCCGGAAAGCGCGTCGGCAACCGCCGCCATGCGCACCCACACGCGGTCGGGTATCATGCGCCACAGCGACACCACTGTCCGCCACTTCCAGTCCACCACAGCCACGCGCTCGCGGCGCACTATCGCCCGTATGATGCGCGGAAGCACCCTGCCGACAGTCATCTCCATGGGATAGCCCGCGCCCTCGTGCAGCAGCGGAGTGCGCACCCACCCGGGGCGTATGTCGGTAAACGAGATGCCGGCTCTTTCGGCACGCGACAGCTGCTCCATAGCCGTCAGGTATGTCGAGGCAAATCGTTTGGAGGAGGAATAAGCCGACATCCTCCCGATCCCCTTCGTTCCGGCTATCGACGTGACAGCTGCTATGTGTCCGCGCACTCCATGGTCGCGCATCCAGCGGTAGGCAGCGCTCACCATACGCGCAAACCCTACGGCGTTGGTCTCCGTGATTTCCGCCTCACGTTCCGGCGACAGCGAGGGATTGTCATAGCCGATACCGGCAACGTGTATGTAATAGTCCATGCCGCCGACCTCCCTGACAAGTGCGCAGAGACGGCCGGCAGCATCAGTATCTGTTATGTCTATCTCCGCCACGGTGACGTTGCCCGGATATTTCTCCTGCAACTCGCGCAGCGGCGCGGTGCGGCGGGCAGCCACGCCGAGGCACACTCCGCGAGAGGCGAAAGCCTCCGCCAATGCCAGCCCTATGCCTGACGATGCCCCGACGATTACAACCCGCTTCATCTACATCCTTTCATTACTGCTTAGGGTATTCGCATGCCGCCTCGTGTATTTGCCATAATTGACACAACAGGTCACTTCAACACGAGCATCGCGTCGCCGTATGCGCCAAATTGGTATTTTTCTTTTATTGCAACCTCGTATGCCTTCATCACTGTGTCATATCCGCCGAAAGCGGCTACCATCATCAGCATGGTGCTGTAGGGCATGTGAAAATTAGAAATCATTGCATCACAAACTGTGAATTCATACGGGGGGAATATGAACCGGTTTGTCCACCCCTGGTAGGTCATGATGTGTCCGTTCATGCATACCGAGCTGGCTATGGCACGCATGGTGGATGTGCCGACGGCGCAGACGCGGCTCTTGCGGTCCTTGGCAGCATTGACCATATCGACAAGCTGCTCGTCAACGGTCATGTCCTCGGAATCCATGCGGTGCTTGGTGAGGTCTTCTACGTCGATGTCACGGTAGTTGCCGCGTCCGGAGTGCAGAGTGAGGAACCCTTTTTGTATGCCTTTGATTTCAAGGCGTTTCAGCAGTTCGCGGCTGAAGTGCAGACCAGCGGCTGGAGCCATGACCGCGCCCTCGTTGCGGGCATACAGGCACTGGTAGCGTTGCGCATCCTCTGGCTCGACGGGGCGGGTGATGTAGTCGGGCAGCGGGGTCTGGCCCAGGGCGTATAGGGATTTCTGGAACTCGTCGTGGTCGCCGTCATAGAGGAAGCGTAGCGTGCGGCCGCGAGAGGTAGTATTGTCGATGACCTCGGCCACAAGAGCCTGGTCAGAGCCGAAATATAGTTTGTTGCCGATGCGTATCTTGCGTGCCGGCTCCACCAGCACGTCCCAGAACTTGCTCATCGGATTGAGCTCACGGAGCAGGAACACCTCGATTTTGGCGCCGTTCTTCTCCTTGATGCCGTAGAGGCGAGCCGGGAACACTTTCGTGTCGTTGAAAACCATCACATCGCCGTCGTCAAAATAGTTTATGACATCCTTGAATATATGGTGGCTTATCTCCCCGGTCTTGCTGTTGACGACCATCATGCGGCACTCGTCACGGTTTTCCGAGGGGTATTGCGCTATTAGCTCCTGCGGCAGTGTGAATTTGAATTGTGATAGCTTCATATTCTTGTCAGTTTCGTTACTGGTTGTTTTTGATGTTGGTTGTGTGTGTCAGTTGCTCGCCGGCTGGGTGTACCCTTCGGGGAATGTCAGCACGGCGGTCGATATATGCTCGATGGCCTGGTCTATTGTCATCGCGCTGTCTGCGCGGTAGCTGCCGACGCGAGTGCGGCGCAACGCCGTGAGGTGAGCGCCGCTGCCGAGGGCGTTGCCGATGTCGCGAGCCAGGGCGCGTATGTATGTGCCCTTGCCGCACACCACGCGTATGCGCAGTGTCAGCCGTCCCTCCTCGTCACGGCCGAAGGAGAGCGTCTCCAGCTCCTTTATCTCGAGCGGCTTGGCACGCAATTCCACTTCCTGGCCGCGCCGCGCAAACTTGTACGCCCGCCTGCCGTCCACCTTGACGGCAGAGAATACCGGCGGCACTTGCATGATGTGTCCCCGGAACGAGGCGAGAGCCTCCTCCACCCCCTCGGCAGTGATATGGTCTACCGGGAAAGTGGCGTCTACCTGTGTCTCGAGGTCGAAACTCGGGGTTGTCGCGCCCAGGCACAGGTCAGCCACATACTCCTTGTCTCCGGCCTGCAGCTCCTCGATGAGTTTCGTGGCGCGTCCTGTGCAGACTATCAGCACTCCCGTGGCGAGAGGGTCGAGCGTCCCGGCATGGCCGACCTTGAACTTGCGTACGCCCAGGCGGCGTTGCACCGCGCCGCGCAGACGCTTCACCGCGTCAAAGCTCGTCCATCCCAGAGGCTTGTCTATGCAGATGATTTCTCCGCTTACCAGGTCCATGTCACCACATTATACATATAACACCCATGATGACGCAGTATAGGGCAAACCATATCAGCTTCCCTTTGCTCACCAGCGAAATCATCCACTTGCATGCGCAGCAGCCCACGATGAACGCGGCGACAAAGCCTATGGCGAGCGAGGTCGGCGGTATCGCCTCGCCGGCTTCGCCTGACAGTATGTCCTTGAGGTCGAGCAGCGTCTCGCCGAGTATCGGGATTATGACCATGAGAAACGAGAAGTGCGCCACGCTGCTCTTCTTGTCGCCGAGTATGAGGCCGGTGGCAATGGTGGTGCCGCTGCGGCTGAGGCCGGGAAGCACCGCTACCGCCTGTGCGCAGCCTATTACGACGGAATCGCGCCATGTCACCTCATGCCCGCGCTCGTTGCCGCCGCGTGCGCGGCGTGCCGTGGCATACTGCGCGAAACACAGCAGCAATGCCGTGACACACAGGCAGATGCCCACAGTCAGAAGGCCGTTGCCGAAGAATTGCTCTACCTGGTCCTTGAAGAACACGCCCACGATGCCCACTGGCACCGCGCTCAGGAGCAGCTTGCAGACATAGTAGAAATTGTCGTCGCGGCGAAATGTGAAGAACGAGCGGCACAAGCCGGAAAACATGCGCCACAATATCACAATGGTACTCAGCACCGTAGCGGCGTGAACTACGATGTCAAACTGCAGTATGCGGTCTGACGGCAAATCCACGCCGAGCAGCTCACGGCATATCTCGAGATGACCGCTCGAGCTGATAGGAAGGTATTCGGCAAGTCCCTGGACTATGCCGAGTATAAGCGCGTGTAACCAGTCCATTGCTTACTGCTCCTTTCCTTTTTTGCCCAGCAGACGCTCAAACGTCGCCGGCTTGACGATTATGGCGAAAACCATTAGCAGGAAGCCAAGGAACGCTACCAGCGGACCTACCACGATGCGGCGCGTGCTGAATATGTCGGGGTTGAACCCGCCTTCAACCGAGCTGCCAGGGCCCGCCATTAGGGCGAAGCCTATGATTATCATAGCCAGGCATACGCCCATGCAGATGAAATCGTACTTGCCGAAAGGCCGCGTCACTGCGGGTTTCTTGTTCTCCTCACCGGCCGGGAGGTCTTTCATCATCATTGTCATATCGTTGTCGTGTATCTTGTTTCTGTTGAAATATTTACGTTATATAGATGCTTACGAGCGGAACAGCTCGCCGTAGTCGGCGTGCAGATACTTGCGCGTGGCTATCGCCGCAGCTGCCACACAGATGACCGCTCCCGCCGCTGTCAGCCCGCCGGCAACGGCACATACCACCTGCCATTCGCCGCATACTACAGACACCGCCATACCCCCGGACTCCAAGCCCCACAGAGCCAGCCCGAGTATCGCCGAAGCGGCGACACCCGAAACAATGCCGTTCAGCAGGTTGTCGCGCAGGAACGGACGGCGTATGAACGCATCCGTAGCACCAACAAGCTGCATGGTGTGTATTGTGAACCGCCGTGCATAGATAGCAAGGCGGACGGTGTTGTTGATAAGCACAAATGATATAATCAGCATAACCGCCGCTATCGCTCCCAGCACACCGGCAAGCCCGGCAATGTTGCGGTTCATGCTCTCAACCATCGAGGCATCGGGAACGGCGACCTCGCTCACGCCGTTCATCTTGCCCACCTCCGCGGCAATGGACTTTATGGTTTCCGGTGAGGCATAACCGGCTCGCAGACTGACGGAAATCTCAGGCGAAAACGGGTTTACGCCCAGCACCTCCTCGAGGTTCTCGCCCGTCTCCTCATTCCATTCCTGCATAGCCTGTTCGCGAGTGATCACCTCTGTGCGGGCAGCATACGGCTTTGAGGCAAGCAGCCGGTTCAGCGAGTCAACAGTTGTGGCGGGTATGCTGTCCTTAAGCACCACGCTCACCTCAATCTGCTCCTGCAAGCGGCGCGTCTCACGCCGTGCGGCATAGCCGACAACGGCAATAATGCCAATCATCAGCAGCACCAAGGTCACGGAGACGATGGTGGTGAGATGAGCAGCGAGGTATGAGATTTTGAACTCCTTTCTGTCTTTCATCCGCTGTGGCATTGCCGGCGGCGTACGCGGACATCCGCCGGGTTGCAAAAGTACGCTCAACTGAGCAGCGAGTGCAAAGATAATACATCGCCGCCCCCTTGTCAATACCCCAGGGCTAAAAAATGCTGAAAAGCACGCCCTTACCCCCTAAAAAAACGCCGTACTATTCACATATTTGCAGTACTATGACTTTGTATAGTAAGAGGCAGTTCAATGTCATAATTGAACTGCCATCTCAAAAAAGTATGGGACAGGGTCAGTTTCTTGCGTTGGGAACTTCGCCGAAGCGGTTGGGCTGCATCTCGCTCTCCTGGCATGCAAATACCAAAAGCACTATTGCGCCCACAATGGGTATGAGGCCGATGAATATCCATCCGCCGCCCTTGCCTATGTCATGCAAGCGGCGCACAAACAGGCCTAGACCGGGAAGGAGCGCAACTATGCACCATATCCACTGAAGAACGACGAATATTCCGACACCAGCCATCGCACCGCCGTAGCTGCCGCCAGCTGCTGCTCCGCCAACTACGATAATCTGCATTATTTGCAGGGCTGCTACAATCAGAATGTTGAACAGGTAGAACCACCAGTATTCCGAGCGCGAAGCGCGGCCCGAAAAACAGCAGTATTGGGAGAATGCACGCTTGACAGCTTCTCCAAACGAAACTTGTAATTGAACCATGATTTTGTTTGATTGATTGGGTTTATATTGTGTTGTTTGATTGATTGTGATGCAAATGTAGCTATTTATCGGTATATATGCAAACATTTGAGAGATTTTTCATGAATATATGCTGCGGCGGCAAGTTGGCACGGCATTTTCGCCTGTCGGAAGAATGTGCTAACTTTGCAGCTGATATGTGGCCTTGAATACGCAGTCTGAGACTGCGTATGCGCCAAGGCTCTTCATTTTTTCATCATGGAAACGAACAGAACACACCACCGCTCGGATTTTGAAATCATGGCACCCGTAGGCAGCTGGGAATCACTGGCATCGGCTCTCAACGCCGGCACTGACGCTGTATATTTCGGCATCGAGGGGCTGAACATGCGCTCACGCTCGAGCGCGAATTTCACAGCCGACGACATGGCGCAGATAGCCGCTGAATGTACCGCACGCGGCGTCAAGACTTACCTGACTGTCAACACTATCATATTTGACGGCGACACGGAGCTGATGCACCGCATCATCGACCGCGCCAAGGAAAGCGGCATCACGGCCATCATCGCCGCCGACATCGCCGCGATAATGTATGCGCGGAGCATAGGCGTGGAGGTGCACATATCCACACAGGTCAACGTGACCAATATCGAGACGGTGCGGTTCTATTCGCAGTTTGCCGATGTCATGGTGCTGGCACGCGAGGTCAATCTGGAGCAGGTAAAGGCAATCACCGATGCCATAGTGCGTGAGAACATCTGCGGGCCGTCTGGCAACCGCATACGCATAGAAATGTTCTGCCACGGCGCACTGTGCATGGCTGTCAGCGGCAAGTGCTACATGAGCCTGCATGAGATGAACTCAAGCGCAAACCGTGGAGCCTGCAACCAGATATGCCGCCGCGCATACACCGTGCGTGACCGCGAAACGGGCGACGAGCTTGACATCGAAAACCAGTACATCATGTCGCCCAAAGACCTGAAAACCATACATTTCCTCAACAAGATGGTGGATGCGGGTGTAAGCATATTCAAGATTGAGGGACGCGCACGCGGGCCGGAATATGTCAGCGAGGCCGTCAAGTGCTATTCAGAGGCTTTGCAGTCTATCTGCGACGGCACATATTCCGACGAGAAGATACATGCTTGGGACACGCGGCTCGAGCGCATATTCAACCGTGGTTTCTGGAACGGCTATTACCTCGGGCAGCGGCCCGGCGAGTGGAGGCTCGTCAGCCACACGCACCAAGCGGTACATAGCCAAATGCACACGGTGGTTTCCAAAACTCGGCGTAGGTGAGTTCATCCTCGAGGCCGGCGAGCTGCGCCCGGGCGACGAGGTGGTTCTGATAGGCAAGACTACCGGCACGCTCATATTTGACGTTGAGCAGCTGCGCCTCGAGCGCGACCCGGTGCCGCAGGTGGTAAAAGGCGAGTGCTTCGCCATGCCTGTCCCCTCGCGCGTCCGCCCCGGCGACCGCCTCTACCTGTGGGAGAAGAACGAAAAATGATTATCCGCATCATTCCTAAAGAAGTGGTTGCCGTTACCTTACAGCCATCAATCTTTCATTGAATTCCAGGATTGGCCGCATTAGTTCCTCCACGCTTTCTTTCACAAAGGTAGCCGCCATCATCTTCAGGATAGTGATAGAATCATCAACATAATCATACAAGCAAGCAAATGACCATGTAAATCCACTTTGGTTCCTGTAATTGAAACGTCTAAGATTCTTGATCCGAGGGTTTCCCCCTGCATCGAAAGTTTGCAACAAATCTTTGCTCATGCAAATCGCTGGTGTGACAATTGAAGAACCCAACGCTTCGAGTGCCGCAGTGAGATTGTCAACTTTTTGACGGGCTCTATTTCTTGTAATTGGGTAATACATTAAGGCGTTTGCATACTCATCAATTGTCCTTCTTACATCAATCGAGATAATCACGTCCATATTTTTTCAAAATTATTTCATCTATTTTATTATATATTTCTTGGCGAAATTCTTCCAATGTCATTGTTCCGTTAGGGCAATAATACTGCCGCCATTCGCTTGCAGTCCATTGGCTCATCTCTTTGTCTCTTTCTTCTTCAGTCAGTGACTGAAGGTAGCTCTCGCTCAAATTATGTTTCATATTTATATTATCTATTTGCATTTTATTCTACGCTCTACGCAGCCCAGTAAGTCAGGAACTTGAGTAGAGCCGTGCATCACGCTTGCATTCTTATATTCGAGGCTTCTTTTCCAGAAATTATTAGTTAGCCCGGTTGCCGTTATCTTACAGCCATCAATCTTTCGTTGAATTCCAAGATTGGCCGCATCAGTTCTTCCACGCTTTCTTTCACAAAGGTAGATGCCATCATCTTCATGATGGTAATAGTGTCTTTTTCATAGTTATATACACAAGCAAATGACCATGCAAATCCACTTTGGTCTCTGTAATTGAAACGTCTAAGATTCTTGTTCAGAGGGTTTCCCGCTGCATCGAAAGTTTGCAACAAGTCTTTGCTCGTGCAAATCGCAGGTGTGACAATTGAAGAACCCAATGCTTCGAGTGCCGCAGTGAGATTGTCAACTTTTTGACATGCCCTTTCATCGGAAATAGGGTACTGCGCTAAGGCATTTGCATAGTCATCAATTGCTTCATCTACTTCAGTTAATATAATCACTACCATATTTTTTTAAAATTATCTTTTTAACCTTATTGTATAGTTTCTGACGAAATTCTTCTAATGTCATTGTTTCACCACTTGGGTTATAATACTGTTCCCATTCGCTTGCAGTCCATTGGCTCATCTCTTTGTCTCTTTCTTCTTTAGTCAGTGACTGAAGGTAGCTCTCGCTCAAATTATGCTTCATATTTAAATAAACTATATGTTGTCATCGTTATCAATTTTCTCACTGCAAAATTACGCGGATTACTTCACATACAGAAATATTCTAAGTTAAATAATATTAAACCACAAGAATCGCCCGTTTTTTCTTTATGAAGTGCATATTTCAATTAATCAGACACTTAAAAAATCAATTTGGAAAAGATGCGGATAATCAACAACAAAATAGGGAGACGGCCGACCGAGGCCATCTCCCTGAGCAAAACCGCTCCTCCGGATTCATATCCTCTTTTTACTCATCCACAGTCTTCAGCCGGATTCACGACTTGCCCGTATAGGTATTGTCGCGCAGCTTGGCGTATGCACGCAGGTAGCGGCGCAGCGACGACACCATCTCGCGTGTCTCCTGAAGCATGTTCAGGTACACGTACAGCACTGTCATGTCGGCGGGGTCGCCGTCGTGCAGACGTGTATATAGGCGATGGTATATGTCTGATATTGCATCCTTGGCATCGTCGCAAGAGCGGCGCAGTGCGCTGACATTCTCGGTGTTCTCGTCATTCATCATGTCCTGCACCGAGAGCATGAGGTCTGACACGCGGGTCATCGTAATATCATATTCCTCCATGTATTCAGCCGGCAACGGCAGGAAGTTGTTTTCCACGTGTTCCTTGCACATCTCGTTGATGCGTCGCAAGCTGTACAGTATGCTCATGCAACTGTTGTTGCCGAGGTGAAACCAAGCACTCTTCTCCAATGCCGTCTGGCGGCTCACCTGCCGCAGGCACATAGTTACCTTGCGGCGGTCGGCTTTCAGCAGCTGCTTCTCCTTCTGCAGTGAGCTGTCGGTCTTGTCGAGCGCACGCACATCCTCATCCACGAATGCGCGGGTCATCTTGCGGTAGCTATCAGCTGCATATTCCATGAACTTCTTCTGACGCTCGGTGATGTATACCAGCAGCAGCGGCCATGTGCGGCTCTTGTCCTCGCCGGTGATGATGCTGCGGAAAAGGGTGTCGCCGGTATCCTCCTCCTTCTTGGCGCGGAAACGGCGGTTGCTTCTGATGAGCAGGAATATTGTGAACGCAGCCAGCGCGAAAATCATCCAGTGGCCGCCCCAGTGCATTGCGAACACCACTATGCCGGCGCCGATGAACGCCACGCCGGCGGTCAAGAACCAGCCGCCGATGACGGAAATCACGCCTGTGATGCGGAACACCGCGCTCTCGCGGCCCCATGCGCGGTCGGCAAGCGATGTACCCATAGCCACCATGAAAGTGACAAATGTGGTGGAAAGCGGGAGCTTCAGCGAAGTACCGCCGGCTATCAGTATGCCCGCAAGCACCAGGTTGACCGATGCGCGTATCAGGTCAAATGACGCGCCCTGCTCTATCTCCGCGCCCTCCATGCTGAACCGCTTGTTGAACCAGCGGCGCACACGCGGCGGCGTAACACTCTTCACCCAGTTGTAACAGGACAACGACCAGCGCACGAGACGCCGGGCTATGCGCGAAGACCCGAACATCTCGTCGCCGCCGTTCTGGCTGCCCAGACCTATCTCGGTCTTGGTGACATTGTGCGCCTTGCGCGAGGTGGCGAGAGAAACAACCATTACCAATCCCGCACAGACAAGGAATATCACAGGCGTGTTGGCCGGACCGTTCAGCGAACCCATCATAAACCCATGAGCGTCGCCTCCTCCGTTGGCGACATAATCCTGAAATGCTGAAAGACCCGACAACGGAACGCCTATGAAATTCACCAAGTCATTGCCGGCAAATGCCATGGCAAGTGAGAATGTGCCCATAAGCACCACCACTTTCAGCACGTTCACCTTCATGAAATACAGCAGCTGCATCAGGACGGTGAAGCCGACAAAGCAGCAACCCATAATAAACAATGTGTTGGCCTTAATCCAATCTTTTACCTCCGGGGTCATGAACGTCAAGTCCTTCGCCCCTTTTATTAGCATGAAATACACTATGGCAGTAGCGCATATACCGCCAAATATGCCGATTTTCCACTTGATGTTGCGGCTGAAACGGAACGAGAATATGGTACGCGAAATGAACTGCACCACCGTACCGAACACGAAAGCTATCGCCACCGATAGGAATATGCCGAGTATCACCGACAACGCCTTCTCAGTATTGAGGTAGTCATTGAAGCCCAGCGCGTCAACGCCCGAAGCCATCTTGATGAGCGACACCACAAATGTAGCTCCCAGCAGCTCAAACACCATCGACACGGTGGTCGATGTCGGCATGCCGAGCGTGTTGAAGATGTCGAGCAGAATGATGTCAGTCACCATGACTGCCATGAAGATGCATATCAGGTCGTAGAACGAGAAGTTCTCCGGGCGGAAAATGCCGTGACGGGCGATGTCCATCATGCCGTTGCTCATCGCCGCGCCTATGAACACGCCTATCGAGGCTATCACCAATATGCGTTTGAAAGTAGCCGCCTTTGATCCTATGGCGGAGTTGAGAAAGTTGACCGCATCATTGCTCACGCCCACCGACAGGTCAAACACCGCCAGCAGGAACAGGAACACAATGACGCACAGAAACAAAATATCCATATACTCGTCTTGCTAAATTACGCTGCAAAGTAAGCACCGTAGTGTTTCAAAAATGTTTCATCCACCTTAATTCTACGTTACAGAGCAGGCCTTACGCACACGCCTATTTGTACACAACTTGTCAATAACCTGACTATAACCACTGTTTTTACAGTAGACAACCCTGTATAAAACACCTATATAACTAAATGGCGATGATTTGCACAAACCGGGAAATTGACAAAGCAGCACGTCATCCAGTCCGCCAAATTATGCGGCCTCTTTTTCATGACATTCTTTCTACACCATGGCAGGCGGTTTCCGACACTTTTTTTACAGCTACCTACACTGCTTTCGCCAGTTATTTATTAACTTTGCACTTATCTACAGCGTGTAGAGAATGTCCGCATCTCGCTGATTTTCATTCACACCGCCTGTAGACAGCATGTCAACAACAGGCAGCCGCCAACCAATAAGTCACATATCCAAATTTCAGAGGAAATAATTATTGAACTTATTGACAGCCTTTGTTCTAGGTGTTGATAGAGTATTGATATTATTGTAATGATTAATCATCTAAATAACGATATAACAACAATGGAGACCTCAACGCAGGGCATGACCGCCGACCAGCTGCGCAGCGAAATCCTCCGCCTCAAGCGGGAGAAGAACGCCGTCATCATGGCCCACTACTACCAGATACCGGAAATACAGGAGATAGCTGACCATATAGGCGACTCACTCGCGCTGGCACGCATAGCCGCCGACACCGATGCCGACATCATCGTGCTGTGCGGCGTGCATTTCATGGGAGAGACTGCCAAAATACTTTGCCCTGACAAGAAGGTGCTGATACCTGACGCAGCAGCAGGATGCTCGCTCGCTGACTCGTGCGACCCGAAGGAGTTCGAGGAGTTCATCAAGCAGCATCCCGGCTACACGGTCATCAGCTATGTCAACACCTCGGCAGCCGTCAAGGCTCTCACCGACATCGTGGTGACTTCCGGCAACGCCCGCAAGATAATAGACGCATTGCCCAAGGATGAGAAGATAATATTCGGACCGGACAAGAACCTCGGTGGGTACATCAACTCTGTCACGGGGCGCGAGATGCTGCTGTGGAACGGCGCCTGTCATGTACATGACAGGTTCTCTATAGAGCGAATACTCGAAATGAAGAAGGAACACGCCGGGGCGAAGGTGCTGGTGCATCCGGAGTGCCGCCGTCCGTTGCAGCTCATAGCCGACAAGGTGGGCTCTACCGCCGCGCTGCTCGAGTTTGCGCGCACTGACGAGGCGCAGGAGTTCATCGTTGTCACGGAGAGTGGCATCCTCTTCGAGATGCAGCGCAAGTGCCCCGAGAAGACGTTCCTCCCCGCGCCGGCAGAGGATGCGGAGTGCCAGTGCAACGAGTGCGAGTACATGAAGATGAACACTCTCGAGAAACTGTACCGCGCCATGCGTGACGAGCAGCCGGAGATCACCATAGACCCCGAACTGGCTGAAAAGGCCGTGCGCCCGATACGCCGCATGCTCGAAATGAGCTGAGACCGACCGCGCTGTGAACAGGCAGAAGAAGAACATAATAGAGCTGACACGCATCAGTTGCGACGATTACCGCCAGGTGGAGAAGCTGCCGTTTGCGGTCATGGCGGACAATGTGCGCTCGATGCTCAATGTAGGGTCGATGCTGCGCACCGCCGACGCATTCCTCGTCAGCGAGATGATACTCGCCGGCATCACCGGCACGCCTCCGCACCCTGAGATAGGCAAGACAGCCCTTGGGGCGGAGAACAGCGTCAGGTGGAGGCATACGGACGATGCCGTCGCCGAGTGCTGCCGCCTCAAGTCGGAGGGGTGGAAGATATGCGCCCTCGAGCAGGCGCACGATTCCGTGCCGCTTGATGCGTTCACCCCTTCGCCGGGCGAGAAATACCTGCTGGTGGCGGGCAATGAGGTGGAAGGGGTGAGCCAGGAGATAGTGGACATGGCAGATGTGGTGCTTGAAATACCGCAATGCGGTGTGAAACACTCGCTAAACGTGGCTGTAAGCGCCGGCATTGCCGTGTGGCATTTCTTCAGCCGCCTCCGGCAGAGCTGACGCGAAAAAGTATGCTGAAAAATATTTGTGCAGTGGGAGGAACTTTTGTAACTTTGCAAAATTCACCGGCAGGGACTGTTTTTGCCGTCCGCTGGCGGCGTACACATAGAAAAAACTGAAATATAAAATACATACAATCCATGGAAAACAAATGCTGCAAGGGCTACCGCACGGAATCTGACCTGATCGGAGAGCGCGAAGTGCCTGAATGTGCATTATACGGAGTGCAGACACTCCGTGGCATCGAGAATTTCGGAATCAGCAAATTCCACCTCAATGAATACCCCATGTTCATCAAGGGTCTTGCTATTACCAAGATGGCTGCTGCCCGTGCCAACCACGAGCTGGGTCTGCTCACTGACGAGCAAGCCAAAGCCATAGAGCAGGCTTGCCAGGAAATCATCGACGGCAAGCACCACGAGCATTTCCCCATCGACATGATACAGGGCGGCGCCGGCACTACCACCAACATGAACGCCAACGAGGTGATAGCAAACCGCGCCCTCGAAATCATGGGCCACAAGCGCGGCGAATACAAGTTCTGCTCGCCCAACGACCATGTTAACTGTGCACAGTCTACCAACGACGCTTACCCAACTGCCATCCATATCGGCATGTACTTTGACCACCTCCGTTTCGTGGAGCAGTACAAGAAGGTCATCGAGGCTTTCCGCAAGAAGGGCGAGGAGTTTGCCCACATTGTCAAAATAGGCCGTACACAGCTTGAGGACGCAGTGCCTATGACGCTCGGCCAGACTTTCAGCGGTTTTGCCGCTATTCTCACTGACGAGATACGTCACCTCAACGAAGCTGCCGAGGACTTCCTGACTGTCAACATGGGCGCAACTGCTATCGGTACAGGCATCTGTGCAGAGCCAGGATATGCCGAGAAGTGCGTTGCTCAGCTCGCCAAAATAACCGGCTGGGACATCAAGCTCGCAGAGAACCTCGTGGGCGCGACTTCCGACACTTCATGCCTCGTGGGCTACGCTTCAGCACTGAAGCGCGTGGCTGTCAAGATGAACAAGATATGCAATGACCTGCGTCTGCTGGCCAGCGGCCCGCGCTGCGGCCTGGGCGAGTTCAACCTCCCCGCCATGCAGCCCGGCTCGTCTATCATGCCCGGCAAGGTGAACCCCGTTATCCCCGAGGTGATGAACCAGGTATGCTACAAGGTCATCGGCAACGAGCTTTGCGTTACCATGGCCGGCGACGCTGCACAGATGGAACTCAACGCTATGGAGCCTGTAATGGCGCAGTGCGACTTTGAGTCAATAGATCTGATGATAAACGGCTTCCAGACGATGCTCGACAACTGCATCAGCGGCATCACTGCCAACGAGGAGCATTGCAAGGAGAGCGTGCGCAACAGCATCAGCATCGTCACTGCGCTCAACCCCGTAATAGGCTACAAGAACTCAACCAAGATAGCCAAGGAGGCCATGGCAACCGGCCGCAGCGTTTACGACCTCGTGCTCGAACACGGCATCCTCTCCAAGGAAGACCTCGACACAGTTCTTGCTCCCGAGAACATGATCAAGCCCGTGAAGCTCGACATCAAGCCCCTCAAGCAGCTCTGATGCCAGCCGACAACGGCAGAAATGATAAGGAAGCCACCTGCAACGCGGGTGGCTTCTTGTTGTAAATCAGCGAGTTGTATATGTCATAGAAAATTAGTACCTTTGCAGACGAAAAATCCAAATCATTTTCACCAGAAACTTATGAAAAAACTCGTAATCTCTTCAGGTGCCGGCATCTCAGCAGAGAGCGGCATCAAGACATTCCGTGACAGCGACGGACTGTGGGAAAACTATGACGTGATGAAGGTGGCAAGCGCCGAAGGCTTCGCCCGTGACCCGGAGCTGATACACCGCTTCTACAATGAGCGTCGTCGCGCCCTTCACACAGCGCAGCCCAACGAGGCGCACAAGATACTTGCGCGTCTCGAAAGCCAGTATGACGTGCGCATCATCACGCAGAACGTCGATGACCTGCACGAGCGTGCCGGCTCCACCCACGTGCTGCACCTGCATGGCGAGCTGATGAAGATACGCTCCGTGTCAGACCCCAACTACATCATCCCCGTGACAGAGGAGACCATGGAGACGACACCGCAGACACGCGGCCCTCGCGGCGACCTGATGCGTCCGCACATAGTCTTCTTCCATGAGGATGTACCCAACATGGAGAAGGCGGCGCGGCTGGCATATGAGGCTGACATATTCGTGGTCGTAGGCACCTCGCTTGTGGTTTACCCCGCTGCAGGACTCATCAACTTCGTGCGCCCGGGAGTGCCTATCTACTACATCGACCCGCGTCCGGCCGACGTGTCCGGCATACCGGGAGTGCACGTGATCGCCCTGCCCGCGACACAAGGCATGGCGCGTCTGGCCGAAATACTGGCCGAATAACAGTCCGTTAGGGGTGGAAAGCATAGAATATGTTATGTAACATATAAATGCAGCAACCACCCCAACGGAAAAAATGATTACTTTTGTGCAACCTAACAATCAAAGACTCTAAATATGGCAAAAGTAAAAGGAGCAATCACCGTGAATACGGAGAGATGCAAGGGATGCAACCTCTGCGTGGTGGCATGTCCCACCAAAACTCTCGCATTACAGCCCAACGAAGTCAATGACCGTGGCTACCATTATGCCTACATGGCCAACCCCGACAATTGTACCGGCTGCTGCTCATGCGCTTGGGTTTGCCCCGATGCCTGCATCGAGGTTTACCGCGTCAAGGTGGACTGACCAGGCGGTAACGCATCCAACACCCCAAACACTTTATTCTAACTCAATTACCAACAGACAAAAGAAAAAACATCGATATGGAAGAGGTAAGACTCATGAAAGGTAACGAGGCTATAGCCCACGCCGCCATCAGATATGGCTTCGACGGCTATTTCGGATACCCTATCACCCCTCAGTCGGAAGTGCTCGAAACTCTCGAAGAACTCATGCCCTGGGAGACGACCGGTATGGTAGTGCTCCAGGCTGAGTCTGAAGTAGCTGCCATCAACATGGTTTATGGCGGCGCGTCAAGCGGCAAGGCTTGTATGACATCATCTTCATCACCCGGTGTCAGCCTCAAGCAGGAGGGTATCTCCTACATCGCGGCTGCATCGCTGCCCGCGCTCATCCTCAACGTAATGCGTGGCGGCCCGGGTCTCGGCACTATCCAGCCTTCACAGGCAGACTACTTCCAGGCTACCAAGGGCGGCGGCCACGGTGACTACCACCTCATCGTCCTCGCTCCCTCTACCGTTCAGGAAATGGTTGACTTCGTAGGTCTCGGCATGGACCTCGCCTTCAAATACACCAACCCCGCAATGATTCTCGCCGACGGCATCGTAGGCCAGATGATGGAGAAGGTTGTCCTCCCCGAGCAGCGTCCGCGCCGCACAGAGGAGCAGATCCGCAAGGAATGCCCCTGGGCAACAACAGGCCGCAAGGACCTGCGCAAGCGCAACGTGGTAACATCTCTCGAGCTCGAATCAGCTCGTATGGAGGTCATCAACCACGAACTCCAGGCTCGCTACCGCGAAATCGAAAAGAACGAAACACGTTGGGAGGAAATCAAT
>SAMEA104315438__coassemble_707_pt1 | contig 24343 bp, 20 predicted proteins | sample SAMEA104315438__metabat2_high_PE_015 | metagenome-assembled genome bin SAMEA104315438 (sample SAMEA104315438) | gut metagenome | biome: Monkey gut; feature: monkey-associated habitat; material: faeces | place: China | collected 2013 | reverse complement strand
TGCCCCACCCCCTCATTTCATATCCCCAATCTCCCCTCCCCAAAAATAGACTACGAATATAGGGTTCGTAAGGTGGTTGGAACTTTGCAAAGCAAAACCAAAGACAAAGAATATGCCCGCGAACAAAAATGCGATGACTCGCTACAAGATACTTGATGAGCTACTGAGCAGCAGGTATCACAACTATTCACTCGAAGATCTGACAGCGGAAGTCAACAAGCGTTTGGCTGACTTATATCCAGATGCGAATGGGGTTGTGCGGCGGACTATTGAAAAGGACATTCACTATCTCGAATATGAAGGCCCGTTCATGGCGGAGATAGAACGATATTCGGTGGCTGGTTACAACTCTGAAACGCAGAAGTCTTATGCCAAGCAATGTTTGCGTTACGCGAGTCCGTCCTTCTCAATATTCAAAAAGGAGCTGACCAATGAAGAACGATACCTGTTGAGAGAGGCATTATCTCTCCTTGGGCAGTTTGACGGCCTTCCTAATTTAGTAGGCTTGGAGAATTTACGGCTTAGTCTCGGTGTGAATGAAGAGGAACAGATTATCTCATTCACGAGAAATCCCTTGGGAGAGTCAAACCTGTTGGGAGAACTATTTACCGCAATATCACAAAAGCAAGTTGTTCAGTTGCATTATCACACCTTCCAAAAGGCAGATGGAGTGCGGATAGCCAATCTGTTCCCGTATTTGCTTAAGGAGTACAATCACCGGTGGTATCTGCTTGCTGCATCGGAAGATGACGGTAAGGTTTTAACCTTCAGCCTCGATAGAATCGACGATGTTGTCCCGATGCCCGCGCATAAATACATTGCTTATAATGGCGATATTAATGAGCGTTTTGAAGACGTCATCGGTATAACATACCGTGAAGACAGTCCTGTCTATAAAATCCTTTTCTGGGTAAGTGACTTGTCAAAAGATTATGTCGCTACAAAACCGGTTCATGAATCCCAAAAGAATATTATCGGAGACGAAGAGCAGGAACTGCGAGGCAAGTATCCCTCGTTAGCCGGAGGTCGGTTCTTTCAGATAGATTGCAAGGAAAACTATGAATTGATTCGGGAACTGACTGGTTTCGGCAAGGATCTAATTGTCCTCGAGCCTTCCGAAATCAGAGGCAAGGTCTTGGATCACATAAAGTCCATGTATGAAAAGTATAGATTGCTGCGAACATAGGGTTCGCAAGTTCGAAGTAATTTTGCACCACAAAAATGATAAATATGGAAGACAAGAATCTTATTGTAAATACGCATCACGCATTTCTGAACACGGACATTGTTTTGAGCAGTCGTGTTTGTCCTGTAACCGTTTTTGATAAGCTCTCAGGTGAAGAATACGTTGTAAATGACAAACCTCTTGTGACAAAGCTCTGTGCCGGAAAGCATGAATTGTACAGTAAAGAGCTTGATGAAGAAATTGTTGTTGAGGTCGAGGATGCAATGAAATTTGGTGGTGGGCGCATTGCCAAGGCCAAGGCGTTCGTTTTTGATGAGAATCCGTGGGTGTTTGTTGTTACAAAGGATCGGTTGTATGCAACAAATACAAAAACGGGCGAGTGTGAGATTGAGCATAATATCTGTCCCTCTGAAATTCGCGGATATGGTAACTATCATGGTGCAGTATGTGATTACTTCCTGTTCAAGACAGAGGATGATTACTCAATTTACAATGTCTCTTCTGGTAAGCATATAATCCAGTTTACAGACTACATATACAGCAATTCTCATCTTGTTATTTTCAAGAAAGATGAGGCTGTGGTTGTCTATAACTATCGAGATGAAAAAGTGATTGTGGAAGTTAGAGGCCAGTATTCCCTTGGAGAGCATTTTTATTTCGTGGATAACGACAGACTATGTGTACTAAATATATCGTCTGACAAGATATCTGAGATTGAAGCTGTCGGTAGTGTAACGGACGAAGTTATTTTAACTAGAGACTATATGCTCAAATTATTGTATGGTGTTAGAAGTCGGAAAGAGTATGCGTTGTTTAGACTTGATGAATACGAAATGCATATCCCAAAAACTCGATTATTGTTCTCCCATTATATCGAGAATTTCTTGGGCAAAGTGACAATTTGGGGTAATACGCGACGTGAGGAATATGATAAACTTTGTTTAAGCGACGATGTTAAGTTGGCTAATAAAAAGGGCTTTGAACTTTGCGGACCAGGTGTTAGAGTTGATAGTCTTTACTCCATAAAAGAAGGTGAGTCCAATCAGCTGTTTTTGTCAGGATGGTTGGTTTTCTACAATTCTGTGAAAACACATTGGTTCCCATTTACAATCAATGGATGCGAAGGGTCTGCTTTGGATCTTGATGAGGCGGATTGGTGTGTTAATACTAAAGCTGAAGCACCTGTAGTGGTGAAATCAGAAGGATGTCACATACCCGAAGGGATAGTGCTTGGAGCTTCCTCGTCTGGAGATAAAATGGTGACGATGGTAGATGGTGGAATCCTCCTATATGACAGCTCTGATAATGAAAGCATTCCGCTTTTTAATGGGCTGCTTGATACGACCAAATATCCTCGGGCATATTTTACTGGTGATGGCAAGAATGTAGTTTTTGTCAATAGTGATAACACTGCGGATATCATGGGCCTTGAGGCTATGGTGAAATTTCCGTTTGATATTGGAGGTTCTACTATTGCTCGTTGTGCAGACTTCAATGGTTATATGCCTGAGATAATTCAAGAGACTAATAGCCAAATACCGGTATGGCGAGATCCAGTATCGCTGAAATGGGTTGAAGAGTCGGACATGTCACATTATAAATTCATGAGTTCGGGTGGCAATTATGTTGCAGAACCTCAGATGGGACACGTGTATTTTAATAGACTTGCAAACAAAGTGATTACTGATGCTGACTATATAGCACTTAGTCAGAAGTATAATTGGGGACGGAATGCTACCGAAGAAGAAAAAGCAGAGAAAGTAGTTCTGCGCAAAATGCTTCGCGATAAAGTTGGAGATGATTGTTTGTTTGCTCACTTGCATGAGTATAATGAAGGAAATCGCGTGAAAGATTTCAAGCGAGCTGATGATGAATATCTCTCGAAGGAAGACAATTTTGTGCTTCTTTTCGTTGATAGTCTCAATTATATTCGCTGCAAAGAAACGAGTTCAGGAGAAGAGCATCATATTATAATAGGCCGAAATGTGTGGTATCTGAATTACGTGTCGTTTTCGTATGATTCTCGCTACTTGGCATTCGGGGCCAAACTGATTAAGGACCGTTGGAGACATTCTATGGATGGCGTATTTCGCATATATGACATAAAAGAGCGTAAGGTGTTGCCTTGTAATGAAGGAGGTCTCTATGCTGTATGGATGACCTCATTCAGCCGGAATGGCGATGTCGCGTGCTATGACAGCTGGCCGCGCACATATATTGCTACAAAAGAATCGGGGTATGAAACTGTTCACAAAATAGGTGGTAAAAGTCTGCTTTGTTTTAGCCCGACTGGCAAATATATCGCGTTGTCAGATCAAGGATACATAGCCCAGAGTAATCATCCGAATAGTAAGTGGGGGCATCAGCCGTCGGGTAATATATTCATCTATCGTGTAAGCGATTTGAAGTTACTCGCTCAGTACAACGATTTTGGAGAAGGCATTCGCGGTATAGGTGAAAAGAGTGTTGCTTCTGCGGCTTTTTCATCTGATGAAAGGCGTTTGTTGGCTGTTGGGAAAGATGGGGTTGTGGTTGTGCGAAACCTTTACCTTGAGGGAGACAAAGACTCTCAGGATGATGTTTATTAGAAGAATGGCTGCGAACATAGGGTTCGCAAGCTCGAAGTAATTTTGCACCACAAAAACAAACGATACAATGACGCAAAACAATACACTTCCAATTCTGCCGGGTAAGATTCTTGTACCGGCAAAATCATACGATTTGCAGGCTGACAAGCGGCTTCTTATACCGTATACGTCTGAGGATAAGATTGGCTTTGCCAATCGCGAAGGCAAGGTAATTGTCCCTCCCAAGTATTCCATGTATTATGGGGAATGTTATGACAAAGCAGACCTTGTAAAAGTTTCAGCCACTTATATGTATGGCTTTCCACGCGCTGGAGGGCGTGTGGCAACGTATCATCGGCCTGTGTATGGATTGATCAACTACAAAGGTGAACAAATTTTGCCGTTGGAATATTCCACTTTGGTGTTTGCCAATGGAGGCAGCAGGCTTATTACACTTCAGAACATGGAATTCAAATATGGCGTAACAACAGCAGCCGGTGTAGAGGTTATACCTTTTGGGAAGTTTGACTGGATTTGTGGCTTTGACGAGGGATTAGCCAGAGTGAAGAACGGTGACAAGTGGGGACTCATAAATGAAAAAGGAGATGTAGTCCTTCCTGTCGAGTATGACTACATCTACAATTTCTACGCAAAAGACACGGATTCTGTCTGTGTTAAGAAAGGTGATAGAATTTATTCCATACCGATAAAAGACATCCTGACTGTGCCTGAAGAGCCTGATGAATACAAATATAAGGATGATTTTGACGAAGACTATGGCAGCAGATATGGCGAGTATGAGGGAAGCTATGCGCAGGATGTGGCTGGTTATAGCGATGATGTCATCGGCGATGCCTTTGAGGGCGATCCGGATGCGTACTGGAACATCGACTGAAGTTTTCACAGGACGATATACATTACATTCAGCAGAATGCTGTATCTTTGCAGCATGAACAATGGAGAACTTTGACAATTCGGAGAACAAGTGCAAATTTGATTCCGTCTTGTGGGCGAAAGCCGTGCCTCTTTGGGGGTATTATTCGCAAGATGTCTCAATGTTGAAAAGCATTGAGATGACAATGTTGCCTGGTGAGCCCCAATCAATTATCCACTTCAGGTGGCATGTAGTATTTATTATGTATATGGTTATAGGTTGTTTATTCAGCTTGACCATGTAGGGGTCGTTCCTATACAAAGAAATGCTCGCTTGTTTTCTGAATTGTCAACTTCACTTTGTCATATTATGATTGATAGAGATAAGATTGCTTTGACAGTACGGCAAATGGAGTCTAAGGAAGACCTGTTGTCTCTTCTCAACCAGTTGAAACAGGAAGAGATGAGAGATGCGGGTATGTCTGACAAATTCCATCCGTTTACGATGAAGCTTTTGAACTACTATTGCAACCCGAACAATACATTTCACCGTTACAAGCAGTTCAACATCAAGAAGAAGTCTGGCGGTATGCGGCAGATTACTGCCCCCCGAAACGCAAGCTTTATGCTGATGCTCCGTTATGTGAACGAGGTTTTCATGGCAATTTATACCCCGTCAGAATATGCAATGGGGTTTGCTGAGGGACGTTCTGTCGTCACAAATGCAAGTATGCATAAAGGGCAGAATTACGTGTTCAACATCGACTTGAAGGATTTCTTCCCGAGTATTGCGCAAGCGCGTGTGTGGAAGAGGCTTCAGTTGGAGCCATTGTGTCTGAAACGCCCGATTGCTAATTTGCTTGCAGGGTTATGTGCAATGAGGGTAGAGACTGTAGGTGGTGGGGCTAAGTACATTCTCCCTCAGGGTGCGCCGACGTCGCCAGTGCTGACAAACATGATTTGTGATACGCTCGACCGAAGGCTGTCTGGGCTGGCAAGACGCTTTGGTTTGCGCTATACTCGGTATGCTGATGACATCACATTCAGCTCGATGCATAACGTGTATCAAGAGTCGGGTGAGTTTCGCCAAGAATTGAAACGCATTATCGAGGGACAAGGCTTTACTATAAATGAGGCAAAGACGAGATTGCAGAAGCTTGGAGCGCGTCAGGAAGTGACGGGCATAATAGTGAGCGACAAACTCAATGTGACGCAGAAGTATGTCCGTGACATACGCAACTTGCTGTATATATGGGGCGAGTATGGCTATGGCGTGGCTGCTGACAGATTCTTGACTAAATACCTGAGAGAAAAGGGCGATGTCAAGAAGGGAAATCCCAATATGGTGAATGTGTTGAGCGGCAAGTTGATGTATCTGAAAATGGTCAAAGGAGATGCTGACAGTGTCTATTTGCGGCTGAAGAGCAAATTTGACAGGTTGGTAGAAAAATTGACCAAGCCGTCTCGCAGATCAGGTGAAGTTGATATCGATGAACTGAATGATGACTTGGATAAGCTATTAAGTTGATTCTATGGATGAAAAACTGACAAAAACGATAGACAAGATAGAGCTTTTATGTAAGCAGAATCCCGAATTTGACGCAGAGTTGCGGAAACGGCTGGGAGTAACTGCCAGTACGATAGATGATAATGTGCTTATCTCGATTTCTGATGATGTTCAAGTAATACGAGGCGTTCTTGAGATAAGGGCGAATGTAAGCATATCGTATGACTTTGTGAAACACGAGCGTTTGCGAGACCGGTTGATTGTTGATAATCTGAGAATGGAGAATGCTGCATTGAATTTGCAGCAAGAAGAGGCAGAACGCTTTTATGCATTCTGTGTCAATGCGTTTTATCAACTGGAGAACATAGTGAACTATTATTTTTATACGACATTTCCTGGGATTGAAGAATTAACCGACGTGGTAGAGGAATTTACAAAACAAGAGAAAAACGAGTGGTTTCAATATCATAAAAATGGAACAGAAAAGAATGTCGGCGATATACCAATCGCGCATAAGATAAATGCCTTCTGCAATATGTTATTACCAATGGATAAGTCAATAAAATGGGTTTTAGGCATATTGCGTAAAGTCAGGAACGAAGGAGTACATCGTTGTAATGCAATTAGGCAGGGAGACAATGATGAGAGTGTCTTATATAATTTCCTGAAAACAAATACGTTCAATAGTGTACGTGTTAATTTGATTAGAATTGCTAATGCAGCAGAGACATTTATTGGTAAACCATCAATGCCGTTTGGTCAGATAGAGGCAACAATTTCTTCGATGTTGCCAAGCATTTGTTATGTAAAGTATGGGAATGATACTAATCCTTTGCCGACTAAGCTATTCCCTAAAGTCAAAGGACTGAGCAATGGTGATAAAGTAAATCTTGTAATAGTCAATGATATAATCACGGATGTGATAGTATCATAGTTGTTTAGAATTGAAAACCATGTTGGTGAGGTCATAGATTGCGGAGCCAGGCGGCGATGTCGGCGAGGACCTGGGGCGAGAGGGTGGTCTCGATGTCGCGGTATTCGCTGGCTTCGCCGGTCTCGCAGGGCTGCATCAGGTGGTTCAGCCCGGGGTAGACGCGGATGACGTTGCTGTCGCCTGCGGGCAGCAGCTGGCGTATCCTGCCGATGTTGCTCTCGGGCGGCACTTGCGTGTCTTTCTCGCCGCCGAGCACCATTGCCGGCACGCGGGTCGCGGCGATGTCTGCCGCCGGGTCGTAGTCGGCAAACCAGCCGAGCCATGGGCTTGTCGAGCATACGCCTGTGGCTCGCCAGTCCGCGACGGATATGGGCGGCATGTTCAGGCGGCTGCGCTCGCGGTTGACCTGCGCCGTGACTATTGAGTCGCCTCGCAGCCCGGGTGCGCCCATGGTGATGATGAAGTCTGCGTCGCCGTGTGCGGCGAGGATGAACGCTATCGCGCCGCCCTCGCTGTGTCCGAGTATTCCGACGCGGCTGAATCGGCGGCTGTCGCGCAGCCAGCGGACGGCTGCTGCGGCATCGTCGGCGTTGTCCGCTGTCGTTGCGTCATCCGCATTGCCAGTGGACTTGCCGCAGCCACGGTCGTCATAGCGCAGCGTGGCGATGCCGGCGCGTGCGAGGCTATCGGCTATCACGGCAAAGGGGCGGTGCTCAAACAGTGTCTCGTCGCGGTCTTGCTGTCCGCTGCCGCTCACGAGTACCACCACTGTCGGCTTCCCCTTGCAACTCCCGGGGACGGGCAGCGTGAGTGTGCCAGACAATGTTGCCGGCAGATGCCCGGTGTTGGCGAAGGTCACCTCCTCTGTTGAGTATGGGAATGGCGGCTTCGGTGTCTGCGGGCGGTTGAGAGCCTGACGCTCGCCGCGCACCAGCTGCAGCGGCAGTGTCATGCCGCCCTGCGCGAACGTGCCGGTCATGTTGTTGCCCACAGCTCGTCCTGTGTATGTCATCGCTATCGCCGGAACTGACAGGCGCAGCGAGTCTGTGCCGAATACGGCAATCTGCGCTGGTATGTCGTATGCTCCCTGGTCGGGGCTGTCCATGGCGGCGGAGTATGAGCCGTCAGCCTCGCTGATGTGGAACACGAGGGCGAGCTTCATGCTGCCTAAATCGAGCGTTCCGTTCCAGTCGCCGGCTACCTGTGCGAGCGCGGAGGAGGCAGCGGCTGTGAGTGCGAGTATGGTTGCGATGAGGGTTTTCATAATCGGTGAGTTATAGTGGGTTGTGTCGCTTGTTGCCGACAGCATCAGCGGGGTAGTAGTATATGCGGCGGCGGTCAACGCGGTTGGTCACAGTGCGTGTGGTCTTCATGTTGGTGCCGTCGGCCTCGCCGTCGGTGATTTCGGAGCTGCATTTCACGCGCCGTTCCGTCCAGTTGCCGTTGCGGTCAAACTGCGTGTATGTGTATTCTTCCTCAACGGATATGTCGCCGCTCATGTCTGTTATTTTTGAGACAATCTTGTCAGGCAGCCCGTTGTCGTTGTATGAGTATGACACGCGCTGCGTGCCCTCTTCGCTGTATTCCGTCTCGTCGGAATAGAGAGTGCCGTCGGTCCATTCCAGCAGGCGGACGAAGGTGTCGGGGTTTGACATTTCGCGGTCAGTGCCGAGAGCCTGTATCACCTGCAGGTAGCCGCCTGAGGTGCGGGACAGCTTGATGACTACCTTGTTGCCTCGAGCCGCAGCAGCCTTGTCAGTTCCCGACTGGAACTCGCCGCTGTCGCTGTATGTGAACAGCAGTTCGGAGTCGAGGTATTTTTCCCCTTTCTCAACGCTGCCGCTTGCCAGCGATGTCAGCAGCCCTCGGGTGTCGAATGTGATTGAGTCGAGGCCGGCAACGGCATCCGCTGCGGGCATCGCATTCTCGTCCTTGACCTCGTAGGAGAGGAACGCTGCGCCGGAGACGTGTCCGTGCAGGTGCCACAGCCCGAGATCAGGCGAAGTGAAATTGTCTATTGAGTCTTTTTCGGCAGTGGGGAGGCTGTCGCTGTCGGCAGTCTGCCGCTTGTCCGAGCTGCATGACGCTGCAAGCAGCATAGCTGCGAGCGGCGCGGCGGCGACCAGGCCATTGCGCATCATCAGTTGTATGTGTTTTGAGTTGTGTTTCATATTATTTCAGCGTCTATAGATGTCAGCAGCGCGTGGAGCGTATTGTTTTTTTCCACGGCTTGTTTGAGCGACTCTCGCGGCGACAGCATTTTTGCACGCTCCTCCGGCTTGGCCTGCTCTACGACGAGAGTCAGCGCGTCATTTCCCAGACGCTGTCGCAGGTAGCCGATCAGTTCAGGCAGCGAGGCGGTGAGCGTCTGCTCCATGCCCGGGTGGTCTGCCATGATTTTGTACCGGCCGCCCCCGATGTTTTGCGGCGCGTGTTGGCGCATTGCGCTGAGGAGCAGGTGCTTGTCTGGATGTTCGTCCATGAACGATTTCCAGCATGCCATCAGCTCCTCCTGTGTGAAGTTATTGTTTTCCCCCGTCGGGAGATGGTTCTCGGTAGCTTGCGGTTCAGCCGCCGCGTTTGTCTCGGCGGCAGCAGCCTGTGCCGGTTGGGCAGGTTTTGGAATGGCAGCCGGTCGCGGCGCAGCGGGTGTAGCCGTAATCCTGACGGTGTGGCGCACTGCCGGGTTGTGCGTTGCGGCAGCGGCGACGGGACGCGGTTGTGGCGGCGCAGCGGGACGTGGCGGGGGCGGAGTTGCTTGCTGTTGCGGTGCTGTTGCGGCAGGTGCGGGCTTTGCCGGCTGCTGTACGGCAGGTGTTGCCTGTTGTGGCGTGGCCGCTGGGGGGGCGGCTGCTTGTGCCGCCTGGTTGGGTATGCCGATGCGGCACAGGCGTATCAGGCACAGCTCGACGTGCAGCCGTTTGTCAGTCACCTGCTTGTAGCTCAAGTCGCAGTCGTTGAGCAGCTCAATGGCGCGGTAATACCAGTCGGCAGTCAGCGAGCCGGCTTGTTTCATGTATGTCGCCGCCACCTCGTACGCCACTTCGAGCAGGGCAGTGGTCTGCGGCGTGCTTGCCACCATCAGGTCGCGTATGTGTCCGGCGAGGCCGTTTATGAAAAACTGGGAGTCGAATCCCTTGTCGCGTATCTCCTTGTACAGCACCAGCGCACGCTGCACGTCGTGAGCGCGGAAGGCGTCGACGAGGTTGAAATAGTAGTCATAGTCCAGCACGTTTAGACTGTCGATGGCAGAGGCGTATGTGATGTTGCCGCGAGACGAGGCTGCCACTTGGTCGAATATCGAGAGTGCGTCGCGCATCGCGCCGTCTGCCTTGCGTGCTATCACGTTCAGAGCCGGCATCTCCGCGCTTATACCCTCGCTCTGCGCCACGTGCTGCAAGTGCGCCACCATGTCGGGTATGGTTATGCGCTTGAAATCATATATCTGGCAGCGGCTCAGGATAGTCGGTATGACCTTGTGCTTTTCCGTGGTCGCGAGTATGAAAATCACGTACTTGGGCGGCTCTTCGAGTGTTTTGAGGAAGGCGTTGAACGCCGCGTTGGAGAGCATGTGCACCTCGTCGATGATGAACACGCGGTATTTCCCCACTTGCGGCGGCACATTCACCTGGTCCGTTAGGTTGCGTATGTCCTCGACAGAGTTGTTTGAAGCCGCGTCCAGTTCGATGACATTGAACGAGTTGCCCTGCTCCATGGCACGGCAAGACTCACATTCGCCGCATGCCTCCCCCTCGGGTGTCGGGTTGAGGCAGTTTATGGTTTTTGCGAATATGCGTGCACACGATGTCTTGCCGACACCCCTCGGCCCGCAGAACAGGTATGCCTGCGCGAGCCGGTTTGAGTCGATAGCGTTTTTGAGTGTCGACGTCAGGGCTTCCTGCCCCACGACGGAGGCGAAAGACGAAGGCCTGTACTTGCGAGCCGACACTATGTATGGCGTGGATTGCTCCATGGCGTAAATGGTGGTTTGTTGCATAATCCGCCCCGCCGCGACTGCTGCTGCGGAAGCGTCCTGCAAATGTAAGACAAAATCGGCGCATACGCAAATGCCGCGTCATGTTTATGCCGCGAAAATTCTCCCTGCTGCTGCAACAAAACCGCATTGGTCTCGTTAAATAGAAAAATCACCGGATTATGGCTAAAAGCAACCTATATACGCGCGGCGGAGACGCCGGCACGACATCGCTTGTGGGCGGTGCGAGAATAGCGAAAAACAGTGTGCGCCTCGAAGCATACGGCACAGTCGATGAGTTCGGCTCGTTTCTCGGCGCAATCCTTTCAGACCCCGGATGCCCCGAGGAGAACCGCAAGCAACTGCTGTCGGTGCAGAACATGCTCTTCAATTTCGGCGGCTACCTCGCCACCCCTGTCGAGCCTGGCACAGAGCCCAAGACATGGGGGCTGACACAGGATCATGTGGATGCGATAGAGAAGTGGGTGGATGCCCTCGATGAAGCCACGCCTAAGGTGCGTGCATTCGTCCTGCCCGGAGGCACGCCTCTTTCCGCCAAGGCGCACATAGCCCGCAGCGTTTGCCGCCGCACAGAACGCCGTCTGCTCGACCTCGCGCAACAGGAATACGTAGACCCGACGCTGCTGCGCTACATCAACCGCATGAGCGACTACCTCTTCATACTCGCCCGCTATTTCAACCACATCGCCGGCGTGGAGGAGATAAAGTGGAGCAAGGACTGAAAGCGCATATTGCATATATTGTAGCCTTTTATTATCTTTGCACCCCGAAATAAAAACCGATAACCAAACAAGACATTCATATATGTACTGGACACTTGAACTCGCGTCAAAACTTGACGACGCGCCATGGCCCGCGACACGCGAGGAACTGATAGACTACGCTATGCGCAGCGGCGCCCCGATGGAAGTGATAGAAAACTTGCAGGAAATCGAGGACGAGGGCGATACATACGAAAGCATCGAGGACATCTGGCCGGACTATCCGACCGGCGACGATTTCTTCTTCAACGAGGAGGAATACTGATAGCTTTCAGCAAAGGAATATCAGCCAATGCAGCTGATGACAAAGTGACAGGGGCAATTTCAGTTGCCCCTGTCACTTTTTTCTGGCAGTATGCTTCCTCCGCTTCAGCCTGAAAAAAGCCAGTATGATGTTTGGAGTGTTCACGGATATGTTGTATCTTTGCTACTGCAACGAGGCACATGTTTTTACAGGCATTTGTCAGCAAACGATATGTATTATGGCAGAAGCAATGACCCAGGCAGTGTTGTCAAATCAAGGAGATATGACATCGTTCAGATATGGAGACTGCAATATCCGTTTCCGAGCGCCGTCGATACTCAAGCGGTATGTGGAGGTGAAGGAATGGGACAACGGCTATATAGTGGTCATGGCAGACTATGAAGGCATGGGCATCACGGAAGAGTACATCGACCTTGTGCCTATCCTCGAAAACCTCTACATCGACCCGGCAACATTCCTGAAGGACATCAAAACAGTAAAGATAGGAGACTATGAAACCTGAAGACATAACAAGGGTATGTGAAGCGGCGGACATGATAGTTTGCGGCTATGCAAAATGCGTTGACAATAAGTGATGATGTCGGCAGGGCGGTGTGTGTGAAAAAATGGGGGCGGAAAGGCGGCGGATGAAATTTTTTGGCTAATTTTGCGTGTCATATTGTGTCCGTGTCTCCCCGACACACTGATGCGGCGGCGCAGGACACGCGATTTTAGGACTGTATGATTACCAGGAAATATAATCTTATCAACAACTTGTGCGGCTGGGGCGTGTTCCTGATAGCCCTCTGCACATACTGGCTCACCCTCGAGCCTACCGCTTCCTACTGGGACTGCGGCGAGTTCATAATCCAGGCAGACAAGCTGGAAATCGGCCACCCGCCGGGCAACCCGATCTTCATGCTCACGGCGCGTTTCTTCGCCAATTTCGCCTCGTCGCAGGAGACTGTCTCTGTGATGGTCAACGCGATGAGCGGCCTGCTGAGCGCATTGACCATATTGCTGCTCTTCTGGACTGTCACGCACCTGGTGCGTAGGCTCGTGGTGCGCGACGGGCAGACCGCAGAGCCGTCGCTGCAGCAGTATCTGATAATAATGGGCAGCGGCATCGTCGGCGCGTTGGCTTACACGTGGAGCGACACGTTCTGGTTCTCCGCCGTCGAGGGCGAGGTGTATGCCTTCTCCTCATTCTGTACCGCGTTGGTATTCTGGCTGATACTGAAATGGGAGAACCGGGCGGACGACCCCGGGGCAGACCGTTATCTCGTGCTTATAGCCTACATCATCGGCATCAGCGTCGCCGTGCACCTGCTCAACCTGCTGTGCATACCGGCGATAGTGCTGGTCTACGCATACCGGCGTTTCAAGAAAATGGACGTGGCGAAATCGCTGCTTGCGCTGGTCATCTCGTTTGCGATCATCTTCTTCGTGCTGTACGGCCTCGTGCCGGGCTTCATCAAGGTGGCGCAGCAGTTTGAGCTGACTTGCGTCAACGGCTTCGGCATGTCGTTCAACAGCGGCACGCTCATCTACGGCATTGTCACGGTGGCAATGTTTGTTGCTACGCTTGCGGCGTTCTACCGCCAGTCAGCCCCTCTGGCGATGCGCTTGCTGTTCTTGGTGTCCGTGACGCTCTCGGGCATGCTCTTCATTGGCTCTGGCGTGTGGATAGGCATCTTGCTGACCGTCGGCCTCGGCGTGTTGCTGTTCGTATTCTGGGACGGCAAGAAGCGGGCTCTGCCGGTTCGCGAGCTCAACCTGGGGATGTGGAGCATCGCTGTGATATTCGTCGGCTACAGCAGCTACGCGCTTATACTGATACGCTCTACCGCTGACACGCCGATGAACCAGAACGCACCGGACAATGTGTTTGACCTCGCTTCGTACCTCAACCGCGAGCAGTACGGCGAGACACCGCTGTTATATGGCCCGACAATCAATTCGGGTCAGATGAAGGAACTCGTTGGCGAGGCTGTTGATACGCTCGGCCAGGACGAACAGGGCAACGTGTACACCCTCAGTACGCCTTATTATGACCCCATAGTGGGCAAGGGCGCGGCTCAGTATGCCAAGGGAGTGCGCGGTGCGCAGCCTGACGACTCTGACGGTTTGCTAACGGAGGAGGACAAAGCGTCTAATGAAAAGCTCTCCAAGGCATACGAAGACTATTACGTCAAGAAAGGGTACAAGGCTGACTACAAAATGAACCCCGAACTCGACATGCTCTTCCCTCGCATCCACAGTGTGATGCACAAGAGCCTGTACGGCGAATGGGTCAATATGGACACTATGCCGGACAACATGAAGGAAATCCACGCCATTGACAAGGAGACTGGCGAGAAGGTGCTCGAACTCGACACGCGCCAGCAGCCGTTTGTCAACGACATGGGCATACCGACATACCCTGTCAAAACTGCATACCGCCCGACATACGAACAGAACTTCTCTTACTTCTTCAACTACCAGCTTAACCACATGTATATGCGCTATTTCATGTGGAACTTCGCCGGCCGTCAGAACGATTTGCTCAACCAGCACGGCGAGCTTGACCTGGGCAACTGGATTTCAGGCATACCGTTCATTGACAACCCTCGTCTGGGCGACCAGTCGTACCTGCCGGACGATTTGGGCAAGAACAACAAGGGACACAATGTCTACTATATGCTCCCGCTGCTGCTGGGCATCATCGGCTTGTTGTGGCAGGCGTTTGCCGGCAAGCGGGGCATCGAGCAGTTCTGGGTGGTCTTCTTCCTGTTCTTCATGACGGGCATCGCCATTGTCCTCTACCTGAACCAGCCGCCGGGTCAGCCGCGTGAGCGCGACTACGCCTTTGCAGGCTCGTTCTACGCCTTTGCCATCTGGATAGGCATGGGTGTCGCCGGACTGTGGCGCATACTCGTGTGGGCTCGCAAGAATGCCGACAAGAAGAGTGCGGCTAACAAACCGCAGCACGCAGCACGCGGCGAAGAGCCGGAACAGCTGCCCTCGCTGGTAGACGAGCCTAAGGGCGACTGGAAGAAATCTGCCGTTTGCGCTGCTTTGGCGTGCGTGCTGGGCATCTGCATACCCTTGCAGATGGTGAGCCAGACGTGGGACGACCATGACCGCTCCGGCCGTTACGCTGCCCGAGACTTTGGCGCGAACTACCTCGAGAGCCTCGAGCCAAACGCGATAATATTCTGCAACGGCGACAACGACACGTTCCCCCTGTGGTATGCCCAGGAGGTAGAGGGCGTGCGCCCGGATGTCAAGATAATCAACCTGTCGTACCTCAATTCCGAATGGTATGCCGACCAGCAGCGTATGCAGTCTTATACCGCGCCGCCGGTGAAATACACAGCCCGCCCGCAGGACTATGCATACGGCCGAATGGATGCTACATTCGCATTGGGTGACGGAGAGCCTATGCCGGTGCTCGACGCGCTGCGGCGTGCGTATGCCGGAGAAGGGCGCGAAAAGTACGGCTACCCCCTCATTAACGCCAGATACCTGTACATTCCTGTTGACAAGGAAGCGGTCATCAAGCGAGGCCTCGTCGCTCCGCAGGACACCGCTGCCATTCAGGACGCTATCCTTATCGACTTGGCAAATGCACAGAATGTCAAGTCCAAGGGGTATGCGTCATTGGGAGAGATGCTTATGCTCGACATCATCGCCACCAATGCCGCCAACGGCTGGGAACGCCCCATTTACTGGGCATGCACCGTCGGTCCGGAATATCACCTGAACATGACACCGTATCTCCGCTCCACCGGCATGGCTCACCAGCTTGTGCCGACCATACAGGAGGATATGGCGCCGCGAGCTGACCGCGCATACGACGTGGTGACGAAAAAATACCGCTGGGGCGGTGCGGACGCAGACCCGGCGACCTCGCGCATACCGTACTTTGACGAGACTGCAGGGCGTATGCTCACCACCATGCGCGGCTCAATGCTGGACTTGGCGCAGGAACTCATCTACCAGGGCGACGTGAAGCGCAAGGACAACGACACCGCCAGTGCAGCTGCCGAATACAAGAAGGCTCTCGGAGTGATGCAGCTTATGGACAGCCGTCTGCGCGACACCACCATGCCTTTCGGCCTGAGCAACTCAATAACCCGCGCACAGCTGTATTGCGAACTGGGCGTGAGCGACCGCCTGAATAACAAGTCGCTGACACAGAAGGGACTGGAACAGCTCAAAGGCATTATGACCAATTACTCGCAGTATGTCAAGTACAACCAGTATGTGTCGTCAATGTTCATAAACCCCTCGCTTTCGCTCGAGTCATCGCTGATACCGTACCAGTACTATCACCTCATTGAGTTGTATGATAAATACAGCGGCGGCAAGAGCATCGAGGCATACGTCAAGTCGCTCGGCATAGACGTAGAGGCTATGCGCAAGAACTATGAGAAGTATCTCAACCGGGACAGCGCGTCTGTCGGCGGCAGCGACATTGACTTGGTTGCTGAATTGCTCAAATATGCTGAAGTGGTCAACGTGATGGCATCGTATTCGCCCTCGGAGTATGCCGATGCCACGGCCGAGGAGAAGAGCATAGACTCCATGTTCTACGACCTGGTGGACTATCTGCGCGCTTCGGGCGAGGACATGAAGCGCGTTGAGGAAAACGAGCAGTTCAAGCGCGTAGACATGAACCGGTCCAAGCGTCTCAGCGACGAGTACCGGCGCAACCACCCGGACATGACGGAGAATGCCGAGAAGAAATAATCGATGCTGATAGAACGTCCGCCACTGCTTTTCCGCCTTTGTTTCCCGGAAGCGGCATTCCGCATTCACGGGAAGCGGCGGCGGGTGTTCCTCACATTTGACGACGGACCGATACCCGAAGTCACGCCGTGGGTACTCGACACGCTCGACCGTTACGGCATCAAGGCGACGTTTTTCATGGTGGGCGACAATGTGCGCAAGCACCCGGAGGTGTACCGCATGGTGTGCGAGCGCGGCCATGCTGTGGGCAACCACACGATGCACCACCTGCAAGGCTCCTCGACGACTACGCGCCGTTACATTGCCGACGTGATGCAGGCAAACGCCCTGATCGGGGCGCACATCTTCCGTCCGCCGCACGGCTGGCTGCGGTGGGCGCAGGTGGCGGCTCTCAAGAATCGCTTCAACCTGATAATGTATGACCTGGTGACGCGCGACTACAGCAAGCGGCTCACGCCTCGGCAGGTGGTTGCCAATGTGAAACGGTATGCCCGTCCAGGGTCTATTATCGTCTTCCACGACTCGCTGAAAAGCTGGCCACGGCTGCAAGAGGCGTTGCCAGAAAGCATAGAATGGCTCAAAGAACAAGGATATGAGTTTGACATCATCAAATGACACGCCGCGCCGCCGTGTGCTTGTAGTGGGCGCGGGAGGCTTCGTCGGCGGCTTTGCCGTCGACGAGGGACTGAAGCGCGGCTACGAAGTGTGGGCTGGCGTGCGCGAGACCACCTCGCGTGAATACCTCACTGACGAGCGCATAAAGTTTGTCACCCTCTCCTGTGACGACATCGAAACGCTGTCGCGTCAGCTCGAGACGGCATTGCCCCCGGGCGAGAGGTGGGACTACATCATCTACAACCTCGGCGCGACCAAGTGCATCAACTTCGCTGATTTCAACAAGATAAACTACGAGTACCTGCGCAACTTCACGACTGCGCTGGGGCAGGTCGGCATCATGCCTGACAAGATGCTGTACATGAGCAGCCTGTCCGTCATGGGGCCGCGCAACGAGAAGAACTACGTGCCGTTTACGCCCGAGCAGATACCCGTGCCTGACACACGCTACGGCACCTCGAAGCTGAAGGCCGAGATGTGGCTAGCAGAGAGCGGCATACCCTCTGTAATATTCCGCGCGACAGGCATCTACGGCCCGCGTGACCGCGACTATTTCCTGATGTTCAAGTCGGTCAAAAGCGGTTTCGACTTCTCGGTGGGCTACCGCCGGCAGATGCTGTCGTTCATTTATGTCACTGACCTGACGGCGGCGATGTATGAGGCCCTCGAGAAAGCCCCGGCCGGCAACACCTACATCATCGCCGAGGAGCGCAGCTATTCGCAGAAAGAGTTCCGCCGCCTGTCGGCCGAGGCTCTCGGCAAGCGGTTCGTGATGCCTGTCAGGCTGCCGCTGTGGACAGTGAAAGCCGTCTCCGCGATAGCCGAGAAATGGGGAGTGGCGCGAATGAAGGCCTCCACGCTCAACCGTGACAAATACCGCATCATGCGCCAGCGCAACTGGCAGGCCGACATCAGCAAGGCACGTCGAGACTTCGGCTTTGCGCCGCGTGTGCCGCTTGCCGAGGGCATAGCCCGCGCCGTGGCGTGGTATCGCGACAACGGGTGGCTGTAACTGCGTATCGACATAAGGACACGAATGAAAACCGCCGCTGCAAATATTCAGGACACGACCCTCGACAGCTCGCATGCTGCCGATACAGCCATTGACACCATCCCCGTCGGCGAGGAACTGATGCCCGTGGTGATGCAGCGTCAGCCTGAAGGCCTCGATGCACCCCTGCGGGCTGACGGGCAGACAGCCGGCTCATGGCTGCTGTTTGCCGTGCTGATGGTGGTGGGAGTGGTGTTCGCCCGCTACAAGAGCAATGTCCGGTACATCAAGATGATGTTTCATGACCTGACCAACACCCGCGCACGCGGCAACGCCTTTGACGACACCGCCAAGGAGACATCGTTCATGTTCATGCTCAATGTGCTGTGTGCTGTCACCATGGGGCTGGTGCTGTTTGTCGCTATCACGTCGTTCAACGGCATAGCTGTCACTGCCGCGACATTCGCCGCCAACGCCTGGATATGCATTGCTGCTGTGGCAGCCTACTGCCTTGCCATGCCTGTGGTATACTGGATAGTGGCAACAGTGTTTTCAGACACCGTCCATGCGCGTATATGGGTGCGCGGCTTTCTCGCTTCGCAGGCATTGCTTGGTCTCATAATGCTGCTGCCGGCACTCGTGTCCCTGTTCTATCCTAATGCTGCCAGGGGGCTGTCGATAACCGCTGTTGCACTGCTTGTGGTCATAAAATTGATATTCATATCCAAGTCGTATCGCATTTTTTTCGCCCGGTTTTCGTCTTGGGTGCATTTTTTGTACTACCTTTGCACTCTGGAAATATTACCATTGGTATTGACCTATTCTGCAGCGTTGACCCTCGCCGCTTGACAGCCATGACGGCTCGTCGGCGCAATCAGGGCTATGCCGTTTAATTTGATATGATGAAGATAAAGAAAGTACTGGTTTCACAGCCTAAGCCGACATCCGAAAAGTCGCCTTATTACGATATCGCCCAGCGATACGGACTCGAGTTGGTTTTCCGACCCTTCATTAAGGTTGAAGGCCTGTCGTCCAAGGAGTTCCGGCAGTCAAAAATCAACCTTGCCGATTTCACGGCAGTCATCTTCACTGCCCGTCACGCCGTTGACAACTTCTTCCGCCTTTGTGAAGAAACTCGCGTGAAAATTCCCGACACGATGAAGTATTTCTGCACAACGGAGGCTATTGCGCTTTACCTGCAGAAATACATCGTCTACCGCAAACGCAAGATTTTCTTCGGCGCATCCGGCAAACTCGACGATACCCAGCTCAAGGCCGCCATTACCAAGCATCACAAGGAGAACTTCCTGTTCCCAATCTCTGATGTACACAATGACGACAACGCTCTCGACGGCGTGAAAATCAATTTCACCAAGGCTGTCATGTACCGCACTGTCAGCAATGATTTCGCTCCCGATGAGCCGTTTGACTATGACGCGCTGATATTCTTTTCGCCTGCCGGCATCGACTCGCTGATGAAGAATTTCCCGGACTTCAAGGAGAGCTACAAGAATGTGGTGATAGGGTGTTTCGGCGCAGCTACCAACAAGGCTGCCGAGGATGCCGGCCTGACGGTGGAAATCAAGGCTCCGACGCCCGAAAACCCGTCTATGACAGGCGCTTTCGAGGCGTTCCTCAAGAAGCAGAAATGATACTGCGGCGATGGTTGTGCCGATACACAGGCACGGCCTTCGCCGGCAAAAACTGTCTGTGATGTCCCGCTCATGGTTGCGATGCCTGTTTGCCCCGCGTGCCGCTGCACGCGAGATAGCCGGCATGGCTCGGCAAATCGGCGAGATGGGGGAGGTGATAGGCAAGCGTGACAGCGAGTTGCAGTCAATGCAGTGTACGGTGATGACACAGCGCGAGACTGCTCTCATACAGGCGCGGCAGCTGCGTACCCTCCACGAGACCATAGCGGAAATGGAGCGTCAGGCCGCTGACCTGAACGGCCGGCTCGAAAACGAAAGCATCGACCGTGGGCGCATCGAGGAGATGCAGGCGGAAATCGCGCAGTTCGGCGCGGAACGGCAGCAGTATGAACGCCGCATCAACGCGCTGAAAAAGGAACTCGCTGATGCTCGCAAGGCTCTCAAGCGGTTGGCCGTTCCTGACTTTGAAGATGCTCCCGCACCTATCAAAATGGGAGAAACCGTCCAGTCGCCTTCTCCTGCCCGTAACGCCGTAAGTGCGACGGGGCAGCAGGAAGCCGCAGATGTTGCCACGGCAGACGAGGACTGGCTGTTGCAGCTGCCCGATGACATTTGACTCTCGTGGCTATGGAGATTCACCCACCGATATTCATAATTGGCTATATGGCGTGCGGCAAGACCACGCTCGGACGCGCCCTTGCCCGACGGCTCGGCAGGGAGTTCATAGATTTGGACTTCTATATCGAGCAGCGTTTCCGCCGCTCGATTTCGCAGATTTTCGCCGCTGACGGCGAGGAGGCTTTCCGCTGTGTCGAACACGCGATGCTTGCCGAGGTGGGAGAGATGCAGGACGTAGTAATAGCCTGCGGAGGTGGCACGCCCTGTTTCCACGGCAACATGGACTTCATGCTATCGCGAGGCACGGTCATTTATCTTGACACCTCGGTCGAGAGAATAGTGGAGCGGCTTATGCGCAACCGCTCGCGCCGTCCGCTAATGGCGGACAAAGCCCCCTCGCAGCTGCATGACGAAGTGGCAGCGGGCATAGCCCGGAGGCTGCCGTACTATACCCGCGCACACGTCACGCACCCCGGCGAGCAGCTTGAAGACCGCCGCCAGATAGCAGCGACTGTCGAAGCCCTGCTCCCGCTGCTCTGACTCCACCAGCAGGATGCGGACATGGCACGCCATGTCCCTGCTTTGCCAGCCCATTCCGACACTCGCCCAATTATTGGAGTGTGTCAGTCTTTGTCCTCGTTGTTGTTCGACTGGCGTGCCTCTATTATGCGCTGGCGCATAGCCGGGTTGCCGTGCGTCAATTTCTTGATAGTCAGCTTTTCGTCTACTAATTCTCCGGCCTTAAGGAGCTTTTGCTCTGAACTCTCGAAATTCGCCTTGACCTCTTTAAGCCGATTGATTTGTGCCTCCAGAGCCTTTATTGTCAGGTCTATGCCCTTGATAGCGTCGTTGTATTTGCTTTGGGCGGCACTGATGTTTTTGTTGAAGGCATCCTTGAATGTGTCGAGTTTCTCCTCAAATTTCGTCACGTCCGTCTGTTGTTCGCGCAGTGTCTGCAGCTCGCTGCGCAGTTCTTCCATTTCCCGGCAATTCTTACGCGAGGACTCGCTCAATATGCGGATAAGGGGCATGAGGAACTGCGGACGTATCACGTACATCTTTTCGTAACCCTTGTATTTCATGTCTACGATACCGTTGTTGTACAGCTCGTTGTCCATCTCCAGCATCGACACCAGCACTGCGTATTCGCATTTCTTCTGCTTGCGGTCCTTGTCCAGTTTGTCGAGGAAGTCCTCGTTCCGGTGCTTGGTGGCGGTAGTGTCCATCTCGTTTTTCATCTCAAACATGATAGACGTGTACTCCTTGCCGTTGACTATGTCGCGGAAGATGAAATCTCCCTTTGACCCCTCTCGTGCGTCATTGTCCTTGTGGAATACGGCATCGGGGAACAGCCCGTTGTATTGGGCGTTTTGGAATGTAATCAGGCAATGCTGCTCGAGCGTCTCGCCGACCATTTTTGTCGAGAGGCGTGTCTTGAAGTCGCGCAGCCGCTCTATCTCGTCTTGCCGCTCGCGCAGCTGCACGGCATACTGTTCTTTCATCTCATTCTCCTTGACCTTGGCGGCAGCCTGTTGTGTCTCGAGCGTGGCCCGCAGCTCGCTGATTGTTATGTCGCGCTTGTTGAGTTCGTCGCTTATGCTGCTTTTTTGCTGTTCCAGTTCGAGCCGGTGTTTCGCGTCCTCGTCCCTAAGCCGGTCTTTCAGCGACTGCACTTCCTTGTCCCGGGCGGCTTCAACCTCATATATCTTGCGCAGGTTTTCTGTCTCTAATTCAGCCTGGTACGCTTTCTTGTCCTTCTCATGGCTGTCGATAATTCCAGTCAGCTCGCTGATTTTATTTTCGAGCCGGGCTGCTTCTTGGGCCGCTTCCTTATCCTTTTCAGCGAGCCGCTTCTCCATGTCGTTCTGCGCCCGCAGGGCTGCCTTGTCCATGTCTGCCTTGTGCAGCTTGTCATGTTCTGCCATTTGCCGGGCTATTTCATCTTGAAACTCCTTGTTGCGGACCTGTGTGACGATTTCGGAATAGTCGTGTTCACTCACTTGGAAGGTTGTGCCGCAGTGCGGGCACTTGATTTCATTTTTCATGTCAAAACAAATTAAATTGGATTATTTGGCCAGGGCGAGCCGATGTGTCCCAGTTTGTCTGCGAAATTAGCAAATATTTCGTATGTATGCAACTATTTTTGACGCAGATTGCGGAGAACAGGGCGAAAACGGCGGAAAAAGCGGAGCAGAAAACGGAAAACGACGGAGGCTGGCAGCGCGGCTGGCGCATCTTATAGCGTCCTCTTCGCGGCAAAATCCGGATTTTATTATTACCTTTGCAAAAACTGAAACTAAACAGACGCAACATATATGGGAATAGAAGAACTGAGCGAACAGCAGCAGATGCGCCGTGGCAGCATGCAGGCGTTGCGCGACCGTGGCATTGAGCCGTATCCGGCTGCGGAATTTGTCGTAACCGGCCATTCCGTCGAAATCAAGGAGAATTTCAGTGACGAGGCTGAGCCGCGCAAGGTCAGCGTGGCGGGCCGCATCATGAGCCGCCGCATCATGGGCAAGGCCGCTTTCGTAGAGCTTCAGGACGCTGACGGACGCATACAGGTGTATGTGAGCCGCGACGACATCTGTCCGGGAGAGGACAAGGACATGTACAATGTCGTATTCAAGAAGCTGCTCGACATAGGTGACTTCGTAGGCATTGACGGTTTCGTGTTCCGCACCAAGACAGGCGAAATCACCGTGCATGCACAGCGGCTCACGGTGCTCAGCAAATCGCTCCGCCCCCTTCCCATAGTAAAGATGAAGGACGGCAAGGCTTACGATGCCTTCACCGACCCGGAACTGCGCTATCGCCGCCGCTATGTTGACTTGGTGGTCAACCCTGGTGTGCGCGAAATATTCTTGAAGCGCACACGGATGTTCAACTCCATGCGTGAATACTTCAACTCGCATGGCTACATCGAGGTTGAGACCCCGATACTCCAGCCTATCGCCGGCGGCGCGGCAGCTCGTCCGTTCATCACGCACCACAATACCCTCGACATCCCCCTCTACCTGCGCATTGCCGATGAGCTGTACCTCAAGCGTCTGATAGTCGGAGGGTTCGAAGGCGTGTACGAGTTCTCCAAGAATTTCCGCAACGAGGGCATGGACCGCACGCACAACCCGGAGTTCACTTGTATGGAGATATACGTCTCATACAAGGACTACAACTGGATGATGACGTTCACCGAGAAGATGCTCGAGAAGATATGCCGCGACGTGAACGGCACGGACGAGGTGAAGGTGGGCGACAACGTCATTTCGTTCAAGGCTCCCTATCCGCGCATCACAATGGCTCAGGCCATCGAAAACGCCACCGGCTTTGACATCTCCGGCAAAAGCGAGGACGAGCTGCGCGAGTTCTGCCGCCAGCAGGGCATCGAGACCGAGCCGGCTTGGGGCAAGGGCAAGCTTATCGACGAGATTTTCGGCGAGAAGTGCGAGGGTTCGTTCATTCAGCCCACGTTCATCATCGACTATCCCATCGAGATGTCGCCGCTCACCAAGCGTCACCGCAACAACCCAGAACTGACCGAGCGTTTCGAGCTGATGGTCAACGGCAAGGAACTCGCCAACGCATACAGCGAGCTCAACGACCCGATAGACCAGTACGAGCGTTTTGTAGAGCAGATGCGTCTGGCAGACAAGGGCGACGACGAGGC